>Ga0302197_10000955_pt1 | contig 28865 bp, 25 predicted proteins | sample II_Bog_N2_1_FD_193526 | JGI IMG/M metagenome (GOLD analysis project Ga0302197, IMG submission 193526) | Peat permafrost microbial communities from Stordalen Mire near Abisko, Sweden - II_Bog_N2_1 | ecosystem: Environmental > Terrestrial > Soil > Wetlands > Peat | place: Sweden: Abisko... | reverse complement strand
TGGCCATGTACTACTTGTAGAGGTCTCTCCCAATGCCGTACCGATTGTCACCTCATTGCAGTCAGGCCGCTTCTCATGGCATATGGAAACCGCGACGGTGAACTCCGCGGTAGATGTCAACGCGCGTGAGACCCAGATTCGGGGACTCGATCCCGACCTCAGTCGCGTGCTGGTTGATCTCCGCGTATCCGGGACGTTGGATATGTCCGCTCGCGAACAATTCGAGCAAACCATAACAACTGGACTTGGAAGCGCTCTCCGAGCTCTGAGGCTCGACGTTTCAGAACTGTATTTGAAGCCGACGACTGAAGAGTTGGAGGCTATCGATCACATAGGGTTCGTCCGTGTCGCCGCTGACCAGCTCGCTGCGCTTGCGCAGGATGCCGCAAATTCTCAGCGTGAAATTGCCGCTGAAGCACTTCAACGGCTTTATGTCCTCCATATCCGGCACATGGCGGCGCTCCAATGAAAATCCGGTCCTTGCAGCTGGAACACTTTCGCAAATTTGTCGACCCAGTGACTATCACCGGCCTCGTAGACGGAATTAACGTCCTCGCAGAATGCAACGAATTCGGCAAATCCACGTTGCTTGCCGCGATCCGTGGAGTTTTGTTTGAGCGGCACATGTCGAAGGCCGCGGCCGTCACCAGCATGCAACATTGGGTGAATCGAACGTCGCCGGTGATTGCGATGGAATTTGAGCTGGCCTCCGGACTGTACAAGATCGAGAAGCGCTTCTTAGGCAAAGAGCCCTACGCTCGACTCACTTTGCCGGACGGCACTATTCATCATGGAGAAAGCGCCGAGACGCAGCTGCAGCACGCCCTAAACTTCAGCCAGGCTGGGAAGAACGGCTCAAAGGCAGAGACAACAGGGATTTGGGCGGCGCTCTGGGTCTCACAAAGTGCGTCCGCAGATCAGGCAGAATTGTCTGATTCCGCCCGTCAGACAATCCACGGATGTCTAGATCAAGAGGTGGGCGCTCTTGCGGGTGGGGCGCGCGGCAAAGCGCTGTTGGCCGACGTAAGAGCCGACTTGGCTAAGATCCAAAATGGAAATGGCAAACCTTCCGGACGATATAAAGCGGCCCTCGATGACGTGGAACAATCGAAGGCGTTATTGAGCGAACTTGAGGATCGGAAGAAACGGCTTCACAACGATATTCAGCTCCTCGAAAAGGCGAAGCGCCAGCGTTTGGATTCTGCGACAGCCGGAGAGGAAGAGCGAACCGACCAGCTTTTGACAGAGACTCGCGCGAAGCGAGATGTAGCGCAGAGTTTTGAGGAACAAGAGCGTACCGCAGCCGCGAATTTGAGCCTTTGCGAGAGCCGCGTGGCAGACGCTGTGAGAGACGAGTCCCAACGAGCGGGCCTACGGACTCGGATCGAAGCATCGGCTTTAGAGATAGAGACGCTGACCGAGAACGAGAGCGCGGCATCTGACATCCTGCGAAGCGCGGAGCTCGCATTGGCCCAGCGACGGCAATTACTTGAAAGCCTCGCAGCAGACTGTGACTTGGCCACAGAGAAGACGCGCAGCGCCCGTGCAGCACTGGAACTTGCGACCACGTCATCAACCTTGATTGCGCTTAGAAGCCGTCTCCAGCTAGCGGAGAACGCTCAGGACCGCGTCAACTCCCTGACGGCGACGTTAGCCGCCCAGACTGTAACAGAGGACGGCCTGGCGAACCTCCGAGCCCTAGACAAGGCCTTACGCCAAACGCAAGCTGTTCTCGAAGCTCAGGCTACGCAAGTCGCCTTCACGCTCTTGCCTGGGGCAGAGGCGAGCGTGACGCTGAACGGGCAACATCCCGGAGCCGGCACCATTCCGGTTGTGGAAGATGCGGTCATTGCTATCGATGGGATCGGCCAGATTCGAATCCAGCCCGGAATAAAGGACCGAGAGGTACTTCTTACACGGCAGTCCACGCAAAGCCGCGCACTCCGCGTGACCCTACAATCTCTTTCGGTTGAAACCATTGAGCAAGCCGAATCCGACTTAGTAACTCGCCAGTCGTTGGAGCGGCAGCTTGAAATCGCTCGAATGGAAGTCATTACACACACACCTGCTGATGCCTCTCGAAGGTTGAAGCCTGGAGTGGAGAATCTTCGCAACCATATCTCTGTGCTCTCATCGAGCCTTGAAGCAGGCATGGTCGCGGCCGGGATTTCCGAAGTCCCCGAATTGACTGCTGCTCAAGAGAGTTTGACCGAGGCCGTGGCGGTAGAAGCGGAGGCCACAGGCAAGGTAGCTGTTGCGAGGGCGCCTGTGGCGGACCTGGAGCGAGAGCAAGCCCTAGCGGTTCGCAATCACGCCCACGCGGATTCCAAGAGGAAGAGTGAGGCTGACGAGCAACAGAAGCTGACTCGCGAGCTAGACCGCCATATTCAACAGGAACCGACTGAAGTTCTTGCAGAACGGTTGACCGCGGCGAACTCTGCACTTGTGAGTCAGCGCGACCTTGTCGCGACCATGCAGAAAAATAGACCAGAGGAAACGGTTGCGGCGCTGGACGCGCGTATCGCGCGCTACCTGCAGGCGAAACAGAATTATGCGACGGCACGCCAGGACCTAAAGCAAGAAATCGCAATTCTTGAAAATCGGATTGAAAGAGAAGAAGGCGTTGACATCGAGGAGCAGGTTGCTGCCTGTCAGCGTACCGTGGACACCCTCAACGTGTCGTGCCAACGTTACCGCCGTGAGATAAGCGTCCTAGAATTGCTCCTCAAGAGCCTTGAGACCGCTGAACGATCTGCCAAAGAGCGCTACATGGAGCCCATAGTTCGCCGCATCACTCCCTACCTACAGAAGCTGTTGTCAGGCGCTTCAATCAACTGTGACGACAATTTCAGAATTACAAGCATTGATCGGAATCTCCGCGAAGACTTCGAAGGACTATCCGGAGGAACACAAGAGCAAATCGCGGTCCTCACCCGTCTAGCGTTCGCCGACATGCTTGTTGAGCGCGGAAAGCCAGCCATGATCATTTTGGATGACGCCCTAGTGTATTCGGACCCGGATCGGATGGAACGGATGTTTGATCTACTCACACAGGCGGCCGAACGAACCCAGATTCTTATTTTGACGTGCAGACGTGAGATTTTTGCGAGGCTGGGCGCTCACCATGTCAAAGTTGTACCGAGGTCCGTGTGATAGCTGCTGTCTCTCAAACGATGTATTAACACTGGCTGCAAGCCGCAAGGTGCCAAGATGTTTAAGCAGGTCTGCTCAGTTGTAGTTTCCGCCCTTATCCTTACGTCCTCCATCGGTTACGGCCAAACACCAGCGACGGCTAAAGGGCCTTCGGAAGTAGTACGCCACCAAGAAGGACTGGGTGCCGAACTGGAGGAAATTGCGATGTGCCACCATGCGATTCTCGCTGCTCGTCATGAGGCTATCTCTCTCAACCAGAACGCATATTTCCGCTACATCATAAATTCCCCACGCAAGAATTCCGATCAGAACATCTATCCAATTCCCGAGCGTTGCAAGTTTTTCGCATCGGAATGGGTGATGGGTTACACAGCGGCTGACGCGGAAGGAAAGACTGGATTGGAGAAGGTTTTTGCAAATGTCATCGGTGCGACGCCGGCCGACATCGCCGCTGATGTTCAGTTCCTGACGAAAGTGATTCTCTACAAGGAGCGTGACGACTGGAACAAGCTCGACGCTCCGGATGCTATCCAATAATGTTCAGTGAGTGATTGCTGAACGCAATGCCGCCACCAAGTGCAAAGTAAATGCTGCCACTCCGGCAATCACCAAATGGTGTGCAAATTGTCATCCACGCCGAACGTGTGCGGTATGCCCTCAATTGACGAACTCGAACGCGACGATGAGGAACTGGCCGACTACGACGTCGGCTTTCAGGATCGGCTCGAATGCGAGCCCTGGGAAGCCTCACCTGGGGAAGACCTTGTGTTGAACAAGGGAATGACTGAGGAAGAACGATGGTTGCGACTCAAGGCGCTTCATCAGTCAAAGCGGAAAGAGCCCCTCGGTCCCGGCTGGGAGCGCGGGTGGGATGCTGCGCATAAATCTCAAAAGACTGTGGGTAAAATCTAGCGGCGGCAATCGATCTCGATCGACATTGACTGCCCGAGCTTCCTGCCTATTCCACCCACAAGAATCTTTAGCGAGTGGGCAATCTGTCCGACATTGCCGCCCAGGTCAGCCATGTCGTGGGGGTCGACTGAGACTATAAAAGTGACGGAGTCGGCTTCGCGTTCGAGTTCAACGACGATTGCTTTCGGGCGGCTCGCTACTATCTGAACCGTTCTTAGCAGTAATTCCCGAACGTGCGTTTCGTGCCTCAATGAGTGACCATGTTTTTCGTAGCATGCAGAATCAGCCCGGAATATAGGGCTTTTCCCGAATTGGGTCTCATCCTGCTCATCTTCGAGCGATTGTGTACGACACAATTGAGAATCGCTGTAATTTTGACATTGGGTAAGGAAAAGCGATATCGGAGGACGGCTGCCGTTGTTCCCAGACGGCAAGTCGCGCAAATAAATCCCCCGTTCGAGGAATCCGCAGCCTGCCCTTTCATCGAAGCCAAATCTCTTGAGAACCTCTTCGCGCGGACGGCCGACTGTGTCGGCCATGCGCAGAAAATCGTATAGGGTCCAGACCGTGGTTGCGGCATCCACACTTTGTACTTGTGGAGGTTTGGATTCCTTGACGGTTGGCGTTTCGTGCCATTGATTATATTGAGGCCCAGCGCGTCCGGACGGTGACCGCGCATACAACGAGTTGGCCATCATCCTAAGCGAAACTCGCGCGCTTTACTTTCTGACGGAAATCCTCGCCATGCATTTCAACTACCACGCACATCTCCTGCAGCCGGGAACGCATGCGCTCGCCGATCCGGTCGCCAAGCGTTTCCTCTCGCATCGAGGCCCGGATCTGTCCGTTCGATCCCGGGTCTACGCCTAGCGGGGCGGTATTCGCGTAGTTGGTGGTGATGATGGTGGTGAGACGGTCGTTATAGCGCGAGTTCAAGACTTGGGCCACGGTATCCCAGACCCATTCGCTCGGCTTCGCCGCGCCCAGCTCGTCAAGCACGAGGACCTCCGCTTTGCAGATGGGGCGAAGAATCTCCATCTCAGTTGCCTGGACCTCCCGGTTGTAGCTGTTCTGGACTTCCTTCAGCAGCTCACGGTAGTCCCAAAATAGCCCCGATGCCCCACGCTCCATGATGAGGGCTTGCAGGATGCCAACGGCCAAGTGCGTCTTCCCGACGCCTATAGAGCCGGTGAGGAGTAATCCCGTGCCGGCGCTCTCAATTGGATACCCCTCGACGAACTTTCGCGCTCTCATGTGTGCAGCGGCCAATGTTTTGTCGGCCCCGCGGAACTTGCTCTCGTAGCTGTCCAGCGAGCAGTGCTCGTACCGCTTGGGAATCCGTGCGCGCTCCAGCATCCGCGCCGCCCTTTGTGCGAGTCGGCACTCGCACGGCCGCGCGACTTGGCGATCATTCTCTTGAACGATGCGCAGCCCCGAACCATCACAAACGCTACAGACTACAGCCATATTCTCTCGCTCAGTTATAACTCAAAAGACGCTCTATGATGCGTAAGCCCCTATGTTCGAAATAGATAAGTATGCCCGGTTTCAGTTTAAGGAGAAGCAATATTACCCTGCTCGTCGATCACGATTTGCGGCACTTGTCTAAGGGGAACGTTGAGCGCATACCGAGCATGTTTCCGCTCTCCTGCCCGCGTAAGGGCACCACTCTCCACAAGGTCGGCTAAGTCCCGCGTCGTGGTCGCCGGCGACGAGTCCGCGATTTTGCTGTAGTTCCCCGCGCTCAGACCGCCCTTGAATCCCTCTGGTCCTTCCTTGAACATTCGACGGATCACTTTCTCTTGCCGGGCATTGAGCTTGCCTCTGACCCGATCGAGCAGCTTGGTTTTGTCGATTAGAAACTCCACCTGGGCCGTCGTCCGAAGTTGGCCTTCGATCGCAATTCCGGCGAACCAGGCTAGCCATTTCGTGACTTCGGTGCGCTTTTGGGCTGCCTCAAGCGCGTCGTAGTAGTCCCGGTGGTGAGCGAGGATGGCTGCGCCCAAAGCGACCAGAATCGTTTGCCCGTAGTTCTGAACAAGAGCCTTTTCCGCGATTGCTCGGCCGACGCGGCCGTTTCCGTCTTCAAAGGGATGGATGGACTCGAAGTGTAGGTGAGCGAGCCCCGCCCGCGTTAGCGCAGGAAGTGGCTCCGGACCGCCTGGCGCCGTGCGGTTGAACCACGCGATGAAACGCTCCATTTCTGTCGGAACACGGTCGGACGGCGGGGCCTCGTAGTGGACTTTGGGCGCGTGTATTGCCCCCGAGACAATCTGCATCGGCTCGACGCTGGTGCGGTAGCTTCCGACGTCTTGCAGATCCGTGCGGCCTGCCACAACCATGCGGTGCCACTCAAAGAGCAATTCACTAGACAGTGGATTTGGGATGCTGCGGTACAAGCCAACCATCAGCTCGGCAATACCCTCCTCGGCCGGCGCGACCCGCCGTTTATCGGCGGCCAAACCGAGTTGCCGTTGAATTGAAGATTGGACGCTGGCCCGGTTCAATATCTCCCCCTCGATCTCTGAGGTAGTGAGCGCCTCGACACTCATCTCCTCAACCGTGAGGCGCTCCAGTTCCGCGGTTCCCAGATGCTTGGCCGTTCCGATCAGAACGCCGCCGCCGAGGAGAAAATGCTCCTCTGCCCTCGCCAGATGAGCCGGATTCCACGTGAAATTCGGCCAGTCCGGACGCTGCCAGTTCCATCGCATGATGGATACAGCATACGCCCTATCGCTCACTTTATGCACAGAATATGATTGATAGTGCGCCGCCGCTTTGCGCGGCAGTCAGAGGAAAATTGGCAGAGCAAGAGAATCGCATACGCAAAGAGTTCATCGACTACGACGCGAGGCGCAAACCCCGTACCCGGCGATACTGCGTAAGGTGTCAGAAGGATATTGACCCCGGCAAGCCCACGCGCAAGGTATACGTGTCCCGCGATATGGAAGCCATCCATCCGGATGACCTTGGCCGCTACGTGCCCTCAGAAGGCGACTTCGGCTGGCTCCTCATCGGAAACGATTGTGCTCGCATTCTCGGCATCGAATGGACGCTTCCTGAACTCGCGGGGGAGACGCCGAGGTGAGAATGTCCAACGCATTTGTATGGATGGCAGTACATCTTAGCAGCGAGAATAGTGGCAGTAGTATAGTCTAGCTGTATGAAGCCGGACACTCCCCTCGAGCGGACCCGAATGACCATGCCCAGCGTGGGAGAGTTCTTTTCGTCGACCGGAATACTGGCCCACGCGGGCGGGCTCCGCTTCGAGTATCGGCCGGGCCAGCTCCAAATGGCACTTCGTATTGAGAAGGCGCTGATCGAGGGCACACACCTCGTTGTAGAGGCCGGTACCGGCACCGGTAAAACGCTTGCATACATCTATCCGGCGTTGCGCTTTTCTATGATTACCGGCAGACGAATCATTCTGTCGACCGGAACCAAGAGTCTGCAGGAGCAACTTTTCTACAAGGATGTTCCGTTTCTGGAGTCGATCCTCGGTCCGCTCAATATCTGTTACATGAAGGGCCGAAGCAACTACCTCTGTCGCCAGAAGCTCCAAGACGTACCGACAGCGTCGCTCTCGGGGGCGGAAGCCCTTCATTTTAAGATCATCCAGGATTGGGCCGAGACAACGGGAACCGGCGACCGGGCGGAGATTGCCGCGTTGCCAGAGAAGTCAACACTTTGGGGGAGAATCGACGCCCGTACAGACGCGTGCAGCGGCAAGGATTGCGCTCACTTTCTCGACTGCTGTGTGTCAGAGATGCGCCGGCGCGCGGCCGAGAGCAATCTGGTCATCATCAATCATCACCTCTTCTTTACAGATCTCGAAATCAAGATGAAGGCTCCGGACGCAGCAATTCTGCCTTCGGCTGCTGCCGTCGTCTTTGATGAGGCTCACGAGTTGGAGCAAATTGCTTCGGATTGTTTCGGCGTGGCCGTGAGCAACCGCAGAGTTGAGGATCTTGTTTGGGATATACGAAAAGGAACGAGTGACGCGGATCGCCGGGCCGAAGTCTCGAAGGTGGCCGGAACGGTTGTAGAGCGATTCGCTCTATTCTGGGCGGCGATGCCGGGAAAGAAAGAACCGGCTCGGATCGTGTTCGACGGCCGCCCGGAGTTTGTCGTGGAGCGCAACGAGATCTATTCGGGCGTATTGACGGCACTGCAACTTCTTCATAGCGTTCTTAAGTCGATTGCCCTAGATGATGAGTCCGTGAGTTCGCTGGTTCAGAGAACGAGTCATCTCTTTGCGGAGCTTCGCTTTCTTGTCGAATCGACATCCGACTCGGCAGTCTTCTGGATCGAGCGGCGGATGTCAGGCCACGGTAACACCCTCAACACGTTCATACAGGCCACGCCCATCGATGTCTCAGAAATTCTGGCCGTCAGCGTGTTCGAGACGTACGATACGACGATTCTTACCTCGGCAACGCTTGCAGTTCAAAAAGGGTTTGCTCACATCCGGAAGGCACTCGGAATCGCAGAGGCTGAGGAACTCATCGTCCCATCTCTGTTTGACTACCCGAAGCAAGCTATCCTTTATGTACCGAAAGACATCCCTGACCCGCGTGACGATGGCTTCTTCGAGTCCGCTAAGGCACACATCGCGGAAGTCCTCAGAATCTGCCAGGGGCGCGCTTTCTGCTTGTTCACCAGCTACGACATGATGCAGAAGATGCATTTGGCATTGAAAGACGTCCTGCCGTACCCGCTGCTTCTGCATGGGACCATGACCAGGAATGAGCTTCTCTACCAGTTCCGAACGACGCCTCACGCGGTTCTCTTCGGCACCTCTTCATTCTGGCAAGGTATCGATGTACAAGGCGAGCAACTGAGCTGCGTGATCATCGACCGACTTCCCTTTGCAGTGCCGAGCGATCCCGTTCTCCAGGCGCGCGTAAAAGCAATAGAGAATAGCGGGGGCAGTGGCTTTTTTGACTATCAGGTGCCCAAGGCTGCTATCGCACTGAAGCAAGGGTTTGGCAGATTGATCCGGTCAAACACGGATCGCGGCGTATTGGTTATGCTTGATCGGCGTATCCAGCACGTCAACTACGGCAACATATTCGTCGAGAGCTTGCCGCCATACCGCATAACGACTGACATTGCAGATGTTCAACGATTCATGGGGCGAGCCGACAGCAGGCCAATTGCTAACAGCCATCGCGCGGAGGTGAGAGAGATACCGGCATGACGACTGTCCGTTCGCCCATGATGTAGGCGGTAAGACTCTGATCCCCGTTCCGGCCTGGATGCGCGGCACGGCTGTATTCGGCGGGGCGAACGAAGAGTATCGCTACACCCTCAGCCGGACATGGGACGATTCCCTTCCGTCCGTGCTCTTCCTGCTCATGAACCCCTCCACGGCCTCCATAAAAGCCAACGACCCCACGGTGGCGAAGTGTTGTCGCTATGCGATGGCGTGGGGCTATGGTTCCCTGTGGGTTGGCAATTCGTGTGCCTACAGGGCCACCGACCAGAAACGCTTGATCACAGCACCGGATCCAATTGGCCCAGAGAACGACAAGTACCTCGTGGAAATGGCAGACCAAGCCTCCCTGATTGTCATGGCCTACGGTTCGCCACATAAGTCGCTCAGGGACAGAGGTCCACAAGTTGCGAGGCTGCTATCCCGTGGCGGCACGCGCCCCTTGTATGTGCTGAAACTTTCCAAGGATGGCACCCCTTGGCACCCGCTCTACCTATTGAACTCTTTGAAGCCAACCCTTTGGCGGGCCTTCAGCGCCACATCCGCGCCGGAGCAAGCTCCCCTATTGTCTGCCTTCGTGCCGCCTTCTGAGCAAGTGAGGATATTCAATGCCTGACGACCTCATTCCTGAGTCCTTGCCAGACCGCATGTCGATTCGCGAAGCCCTGTTGTTGATGGCTGTCCTTCTCTCATTCACGTTCGCGGCGCTTAAATTGCCCCCTCCCGCGCCTGCGGAAAAATCGATGAGCCCAGTGCGGTCTCTGGGGCAGTGTGAATCGAAAATTGCGAATTTGACTCCCATGGAAAAGCCGGGAATTAGGGAAAATGCTGAATAAGGTCACCATAACTGGAGCAGATGACGAGACGCCAATTGTGGCGTTGATCGAGTTGAGCGCAAAGTTTCCGTTCGTTGAGTGGGGCATTCTAGTCTCGTTGAAGAGCGAGGGAGGCCCGCGCTTTCCGTCGCGCGTCTGGATGGACGCATTCTCAACTGCCGCGGCGGAAAAGTCCTTAGCCGTGTCGATGCACGTCTGTGGGGAATGGGTACGGCGGCTCTTGCGGGGCACGCTGAAGTGGCGTGAACTTCCAAATATTCGCACTGTCGCAAAGCGCGTGCAGGTCAATACTCACGCTCAAGAGTCCATCTCAACCTGCGCAGGACTCGATTGGATGGAGGAGCGATCGGCTAAGCAGTTCATTATTCAACTTGACGGGGTCAACGACCATATTTTGGATGCATGCGTGGCTCGTTCAATGAACGTCGTCGGCCTATTCGATTCTTCACATGGCGCAGGTGTCGTTCCGAGTAAATGGCCGAAGCCCAGGTACCAGCAACGGTACTACGGGTATGCGGGCGGTTTAGGTCCTGCAAACGTAGTTGAGCAAATTCCGAAGATCCAGATAGCGCGGCGCCGGATTCAGAATTTCTGGATTGACATGGAAGGCCGTGTACGAGATGGAGGCGACCATCTCGACTTAGCAAAGGTGCACAGAGTCCTCAAAAGCTGCGCCCCGCTCATCAATCAAGAAGCCTCCTAAAACAGTCAGCATAGAAGCTTCGTCGCACCTGGCGCGGCCCCCAAACGGGCCGCGCCTTTCTTTAATTATCCACCTGCAAATCATTGTCTCGAACCCGGCCATGGCCGGCATGAAAGGAACATCCATTGGCACTCGCCTCAGTAATTCGTGCAGCAGTCAGCTCCAAAATTCTCAATAAGGTCGACCGCTTCTTCTCCAACCGCCTTACGCACATTTTCGTTGAGCTCGTGCAGAACGCCCGCCGCGCCGGCGCCACCCTGATCTCCGTCGTGACCGAGACCACCAGTTCTGGAACAAAGATCGAGTTCGAGGACAACGGCAGCGGCATCGATGACTTCGGCAAACTCCTTTCCCTCGGAGATTCGAAGTGGGACGCAGCCACAGATCGATCTGAGGACCCGGCTGGCTTTGGATTTTTCAGCATAATTCACTCCGGCGCCACGGTTCTGAGCAACGGCCTACGGGCGCACATCAGCACCGCGGCCTTTCTGGGCAACGAGGACGTCGCCATCGAGCCCACGGACGTTGGACCAACTCAGGGAACTCGTATCGTCTTTGTCCGCAGCGAGAACCTCGCCACGGTCGCCCAGGCGCTCAAAGAAGTGGTTCGCTTTGGATCGGTCGACGTGACCCTGAATGGCGTCATGCTTCCACGGGAGGACTTTCTCAAGGACAGCCTATATACGAAATTGGTCAACGGCGTCCGCATTGGAGTCTTCGCGGGCGGCGGATACCGCACCCCCTGCAATTTTCACGGGAGCGTGACAGACATCCGAACAGGAGGAGACCCGTTCCGGCTGGAGAGCGCAATTCTCCCCGCCGCAGAGTTGCGCTATGCGACGACGAGCGACATCTACGTGAAATTGGACGTGGTTGAGACGAGCAGCCTTCATCTCAAGCTGCCCGATAGAACCGAGGTTGTTCAGGACGATGCGTTCAAGGCGCTGATCGCTGAGTCGCGCATCGCCATGTATGAATACCTCGCGACGCTCCCGGCGCACTGCGCGGCGTTCAAGCAGTTCCTGGAAGCCAAGGAACTCGGGATCACGCTGCAGGAGGCCGCGCCACTACTCAAGGATTTCTTTGTGCCGGCCCGGGACTCGAATCGAGACCAGCCCTTCTCCCAATTGGTGGTCACTGCACCGCGGCTCGTCGACCCCGACGAAGTTGCTTTCGTCGAGAGCATGGATGAGGACGAGGACCGTATCGGGTTCGCCTTCGAGATGGGATTCTCCCACTTCTATAAACTCGGCCTCCGTCCGGTTCAACTCGAGCCTAGATTCAAGGGCTATCGCTGGTACAACGCAATTTCAAAATACCGAAATTTTGAGTTGACGATTGACTCAACGCCGGTCGAGGAATACTCCGCCCCGCAACTTCTCACCGTGGTCGACAAAATCACTCTGAGATTCGCGCTCGATCGGCAAAGCAAGCCCACCGTACCCTTCACCTGGGATCTTCCGTTCGCCGGGTATGCAAATGAGGATGACTCGCAAGATTGTTCTCTGCTGGTGACGAAGACGAGCCCGTGGGTTTTGGCTTCCAACCAGTACGCAGACGTGTTTGGTTTGGAGGAAGCTGCAAGTCACATCGGGTTTGATCCTGGTGATGATGTCGACAGTGATTCATCCGAGACACAGAGCGACTACTTCCAGGAGAGGGTGCGGCGAGAGATCGTTCGCGTTCTCGGTGGGACTCTCGGCGCGGCACAACTCGAACTGGGGAAAGTCATCGGCGACTATGACCTCAGAAACGCTCTGAACGCTGCAAATATCTCATCGGTGCGCTTGGTCAAGAAAGATCAGGAGTGGACCTACGAGATCAGCGCAGCAGCTTAGACAAACAAGAGGGGGAGACGGCATCATAACCGTCTCCCCCAAAATATCATTGCAAACCACTATGTCGTTACGGTGTAGCTGCCAGAACTTCGGAGAAATTGAACCTCTTCCCGGAGTGAAACAAGATTCGCGCAGCGTTCTCCAAATCCTCGAGCTTGTGCCCATCAAACAAATCTTCGGAACCGTTCACCTCGAAGGACTCGAAGAAGAAGGCTATGTTTGTGCCGGGCTTTCCGTCCAGTGCCGTAAACGGGTTGAAAGTTACCACGTTACGCTCGGTAGCCGCGTGAATTTCGGGGGTCGGTGTCATTTTTGTTCCTTTCGTTCCGGCTGCAGCCGGGTTGGCGACATATATTGCCGTTGCTATTGAACCAAGACATTGTCTGCCGTTTTCGCGCGTTCGGCAGATTCTCCACGTTCGGAATACGAGCGAGAGATGTGCGTCCGCGTGATAACTCCTTCAATAAGGGCGATCCAATCAGGGGCAGTGGTGCCGTCAAACTTCGCCCACGTTGGAGACGAGTAGATGCCGTTGGCATGCTTCATGCTGACAGCGTTGATACTGATTCCATCCCGAGCACCGCAGAACTCGTGGTGGTTATAGTGACCGTTTGGGACAACGTCGTACCATTCGATCTTGTCGGCCGCGACCGCGGGATAAAGCTTCTGGCGGACGTGAGTAGCAAGATCCTCAAACATATTGGTCGGGCTGGTGCCCCCGAACTCTGCATGAATCAAAGCGATCTGAATTCGCACATCGATGCACCTGTGAACCAGTTGGCAAAAGCTCGGATAACAATCCCTCCCCTCGTACTCAAGGATGGACCGATACTCAACGGGCGGAGTGCGGTGTGCGATTGCCTCATCGCGGACAGTATTTGCGATGCGGGCTTCATTGGCAGCAAAAGCCGCTTCATCTGCAGGGCGCCGCTTGGAAGCTTTCGGTAGGTACATATCGGAGCCAACGACGACGCCGGTATCATCACGAACTTCGTCGCGCAGATTGTGTGAATCGAGCCATGCAGCAAGTTCACGCTCCCAGCAGGCGCGCATGCGCCGCTGTATATCCTCCGCCTCGTGTGGAGTCAGCTCGACATGAGTTCTGTCGCTGTTGCCGATAATTCGGCCCCCCATGGGTTTCATGTACCACCAAGGCCCAACAAGTGGCCCGTCTATTTCCAATCGCAATGTCGCGCCGTGCCAGGATTCCAACACGGTGCGGAGGCGGTTCAATTGCCTGACGAGCAAGCCACGCAGGCTTTCTCCACGTTCGGTTGGCTCGGCAACCCGTTCACAAATACTCCTCACTAATTCTTCCGAACGCTCCGGGGCCCAGACACAAACCTGATTTAGTAGGCCCGATTGACCGAACTTCTTTTTCTGACGCCACCGTCTCATGCGATTCATGATGTGACTATATACCAGTGCCACTGTAACCGTTACAACTATTTCGCATGCGCCCTACTACAATGGGGCGCTTTTTAGTATCGCCGAACACTAGCAAGCATGGAGGACGGACATGCAATTCCCGAAACCTCCGAAGACGGAGAAGAAAATACCCTCCGCGATCAAGCGGACGGCCATCGTCAGAAAAGCCGACTGGAAGCCACTACGTCGCTCCAGCGGGGTCACGGCGAAGCCCCGCAAGCGAACACCTATTGCGCGGTCCAGTAAGCCTCTACGAGCCACCAAGCCTCTGCCACGTGCCACCAAGCCTTTGAATCGCCCGACTAAGCCCATCAGGTGCTCCTCGCCGGTTCAGCAGTGCCCCAGCAAGAAACCTGTCGACTTCGCAGCAGCGGAGGCCAAGCGGCTGGCGCGAAAAACCAAGCGCAAGACTGATAGGGCCGTCGAGAGCGAAGGCAAGTGGCCAATTGTCGATGGCGTCATGCTCATTCCCGATCCGCTCAACCCCCGCGGCCAGCGAGAGGTTTGCGTGACGGACGCAGCTTGGGCGCGATCGCAAGCCACAATTCGGCATAGGTCGAGAAACAAATGTGAAGACTGTGGGGGGCCTGCCCCCAACGGGGACGCCCACCATATCCACGGTCGAACGGCCGGAAAGCGGGACGACCACCCGGACGCACTTCTAAATCTCTGCCGGCGTTGTCATAACAAAGCCAAAATCCTGCGACGCGTCGCAGCTCGCCAGCAACAACAACAAGACCAGGAGACGAACCATGGGGAAGGTAGTCAGCGGAATTGTGTTTCATTCAAACGGGATGATGGAGACGCCACCCCCGGTGGTGGACCCGAAGTGTCCCCGATGCTCGACGCTGCTTGAGCGGTTGACATGCCCCCCAGGTATGTCGATCGCCTCGTGGTGCTTCCATCGCGCCGGCGACTTTAGCTGCCCCACCTGCATAAAGCTGAAATCTCAGGGCAGGCTGCATCGGAAGGCCCGCGTTGCGTGGTATCAGTCGTATTTTTGGCGAAAGGCGGCATAGGCTGCCCAAGTGGAGAAGGCTATGGAGGAGAAATCTATCCGTGTCTGCGGGGTGAACTTTCGGCTCGGAGTGTCAACTCTTGAGGTGGACGCGCTTCGCGCAGATGGCTCGCTCATCGACACGGCCCGATATGAGTCGCAGGTTCTCTCGTATTAAGTGAGGCGTTTCGCCGGCCAGAGGTATCCGGTTATTGATGGGGAGGCCTAAAGGACCCGGCCCGGCCGCCACAGCAAGTCTGATCTACAAACGAGGCTGCTGCGTAACCCGCTAATTTCACCGAATCCTACCATTGGCGATTTGAGAATAAAGGAGAGCACGATTCCCGCCAATATAGCCAATAGTTTGTCTATTACGTAATAGTTTTTACGACTTGCCCCCCTTCGCGCATATTTTCACCAGAACCGCTCTGCAGGTGATTCTTCACAAGCAGGCCGGGAAGCACTAAAGCAACAGTGCATCATATGCCGAAAAAGGCACGATCCAGGTCTCGCGTCACTTGATTGCCCAATGGGTGCAACGTGCCCACAGAGCGAGCGTTAATGATGGCTTCTGCAGTTGACTCCAGAACCTCAAGACGGTCGAATGCTTCCAGCACATCGCCGCCAGTCACCAACACGCCATCGTTCTCCAACAACAGGGCAGGAGTGGTTTGCGAAAGCATCGCAGCCAGCTCCCTGCCGTCACAAAATTGCGAGCCGTACCTGGCACGTTCGACATTGCGAATCACAACATAGCTTTCTGGAATCGTGCGACTATCGAGCGCAACACCCGATACGCTGAATGCAGTTGCATTTATCGGATACGCATTAACGATTGAACCTACCTCAGAATGAGCCCTGTAGATGGCTTCATGGATCATAATGGCACGGCTCGGCGTCTTACCGGCCTCAACGCGACCTTCGGATACAAGAACCAAGTCCTGAACGCCAAGTGTGCCTCGATCCACATGATGGGGAGTAATTAAGAAGCTGGAGGCATCCAGACGAGCCGAATAGCTTCCCTGCGTGCTGATAAACAGACGCTGACGATATGCACGACGTACAAACTCGCTGAGTTTGCGGCGTAACTCGTTCTCTTGGCTGGAAGGATACGCCGGTTCGAACTGCTCGAAACTGGTGGGCCGCTGTGCCTCCTGAGCTAGCTCCTCATCGGACAGGAAGCGCGTGTTTCCGCCAAGCAGTTTCGCTTTGATCAGAGTCTTGGCAGTGAACTCGAGCGTTTCAAAACGATGAAAAGCCTCTTGGAAGCTATTACCTCCAGTGACCACTCCATGATTCTCCAGAATGACGCAGCTAAAACCCTTCTGAAAGGACTCGGCAACACGCTCGCCCAGCGCGGCGCTGCCTGGCAATTCGTAAGGAGCGAAGCCAACCTCACCGCAAGCTCGGCGGGCCTGATGGAACAAGCGGGTATTCGGGACCTCATGCACGAGACTGAAGGCGACCAGCGCCGTTGGATGCGCATGAACAATTCCACCCAACTCCGGCCGACGAACGCGAATCTCTTGGTGGATCGGCAACTCGGAGGATGGCTGGCGCGTACCTTCGACGCTTCCGTCAGGGTAGACACAAACAATGTCTTCCCGTCGTAACGCGCCTTTATCGACACGAGCGGGGGTGATCCAGACGTTTCCGTTTGGTTCGCGAATCGACAAATTCCCTCCGCTTGTTGTAGTCATGCGATACCGATAGATGCGCTCCATGGCACGGAGAAGTTCTTCCCGGGGATGCAGGTAGTTCTCTGACTTGTACATTTCGACCTCAAGAATGCATTGTTTTGAGTTGACGTTGCAACCTAAGCACGGCGACTTTCGAGCAACCGGAGACTAGTTGCCGCGGACGGCTAAGACGTAGTTGAAGCGCGAGGCTGTTGTTGCGTAGTAGTGATGCCATACTCGGTATCGTAAGACCCGGCGCCTTGGATGCACAGGTTACGCCTGTCGGATTGCTGGTTGCGTGTCGTAAGACCTCCTGAACGGTTTTGACATTCCTCTCCGTTGGCCTTCAGCAACGTGCCAAAGGAATGCCGGAAGGTGTGCCCCCGATGCTCTTGCGAGTACCGTTTCCGAATTTGCAGAAAACGATAGCCTTCTCGTGCACCTGGTTTTTCCCGAAGATTCGGGTGCGCTAGCGGAGCGCGAATGGATTTCTCGACCTACTCGCCGGCAATGGACCCAAACAGAATAGCTCCGCCTTCTGGTCCTCCCGCGTCTGACCAGCGAAAAGGCCGGTATTCTCTTGACACGCCTTTCAAGGTTCCGTATAACTTTGCTGTACCCATAACGGTATCGATACCGGTATCGAGAGTATATACCGAGCCAGGGCGGGCAAATGCAACTGCCGAGGCTATTTGAGGATCGTGAATGAATAACAATATGGCTCGCATTTCCAAGATTGCCACTGCATGTGCTCTTGCATCTTCCTTTGCGTCCAGCTCGGCGCAACAAGGGAACGGAGACAGCTTTGGCGAGGTGGTTTCGTTTGTAGATCAGCACAGCAAGCTGCTCGTTCTTTCCGATGATTCCACGGGTGCATCGATCGCCGTGTGGCCGGCAATGCAAGGGCGCGTGCTTACTAGCTCTGCCGAAGGTCCGGGGGGACAAAGCTTTGGGTGGGTCAACCGCGAGTTGATCGGTTCGGGTAAGGTCGAGCAACATTTCAATGCTGTGGGCGGCGAAGACCGCATCTGGGTGGGCCCGGAAGGTGGCCAGTTTTCGGTCTTTTTCGCTCCTGGAGCACCATTCGATCTAGATCATTGGTACACGCCAGCGCCGCTCGACACGGAGCCTTTCAACATTGTTAGCCAGTCCAGGACCTCCGTTACGTTGCGTAGGGACTTCAGCCTAACCAACTACTCGGGAACAAAGTTTAAAGTAAGGATTGATAGGGAAGTGCGCCTTCTATCGGGTTCAGAGGTGTGGCGCGATCTTCGGCTGCCTGTCGTAAGCGCCGTCAAGGTGGTCGGCTACCAGTCAGAGAACACGCTCACCAATCTTGGCGAGACAAGCTGGGGCAAGGAGACGGGGCTGTTGTCCTTGTGGGTTCTTGGGCAATTCCGTACCACTCCGCAGACGACAATCGTTCTTCCAATTAGGGAAGGATCACCGGCTGACTTGGGCATTCCCGTTACCACCGACTATTTTGGAGCGGTCCCTGAAGATCGTATTGCCGTCAAGTCGAATGTGGTCTTCTTCAAAGCGGACTCCTACTATCGCAGCAAACTTGGTATCAGTCCGCGGCGCGCCAAAGGCGTTCTAGGCAGCTACGATGCTGAGAATCATGTGCTGACGATCGTGCAATATAGCCAGCCAACTGACCCGGCGGACTATGTGAATTCTGCGTGGAAGATCCAGAAGGAGCCCTACAATGGCGACGTCGCGAACTGCTATAACGATGGTCCACCCACGCCCGGCAAGCCCCAACTCGGGCACTTTTATGAGTTGGAGTCGTCCTCGCCGGCCAAGGCGCTCAAGCCCCACGAGACGATTGCGCATGTGCAGCGCACCATTCACCTTGTGGGCACGGAGCGGCAGTTGGATGGTATTGCCAGGGCTGCGCTCGGCGTTCGCCTAGAAGACGTTCGCGGATTCAATCCATAAGCGGGTGCGGTGCGACACTGCACGCCGTCAATCTAAATGAAAGCCGGCCGAGGTTATGAGCGCAGCGTCGTTGGGAGTTATGAAAGGGCAAGTATGAGCGCGACTTTGAGCTTTCTTGCGGCGGATTTGGGCGCATCGAGCGGCCGCGTGATGGATTGCCGTTGGGATGGCAGCCGTTTCAGTCTGGAAGAGATTCATCGCTTTCCTAATGGGGGGGTGCGCTTTGGCTCAGGCCTGCATTGGGATGTGCTAAGGATTTGGTCGGAGATTCAGGTAGGTCTGAAGAAATTGGGTGTATCCGGGAGTGGTGTTGCAGCTGGAATTGGAATCGATGCGTGGGGCGTCGATTATTGTCTGCTGGACAATCGCGATCGGCTGCTCGGAAATCCCTATCACTACCGGGATGTCCGGACGCATGGTGTGCCGGAGTTGTTGAAATCCGTGATGACAAGTCACGATCTGTTCCTGGCGTCCGGCGTTCAGACGATGGAGATCAACACAGTCTTTCAACTGGCCAGCATGGCGCTCCAAGAGGACCGCCGCCTCGACCAAGCGCAGACACTTCTCATGATCCCGGACCTTTTTCAGTTTCTGCTATGCGGCGAAAAGAAGGCCGAGTATACCGAAGCCACTACAACAGAACTGTATGATCTGCGCTCGCGTTGCTGGTCGCGCCAGACCCTGGAGAAATTCGACTTGCCGCCGGGCATCTTCCAAGACGTTGTGTTGCCGGGTACAGTACTTGGCCACCTCCAGCGAAGCGTCCAGTCTGAGTGCGGTTTATCGAGCGGATACCCCTGCATCGCGGTGGGTTCGCACGACACCGCCAGTGCGTTTGCGACGATTCCTCAGTTGGATCGATGCACTGCTTTTCTGAGCAGCGGAACCTGGAGTCTGATGGGCGTTCGAACGGACGAACCCAATCTTTCTGAAGAGGCTTTCCTTGATGGCTTCACGAATGAGGGGTCGGTGGAAGGCGGTGTCCTCCTCCTCAAGAACATAACTGGGCTGTGGATTCTGCAAGAGTGTGTACGGATTTGGGAAACCACTGGGAGGCACTACGGATGGACGGAATTGGAAGAGACTGCGTCGAAAGCAACTGCATTCCGTTCTTTCATTGATCCATTGTCAAGCGAGTTTCAGTCCCCGCCCGACATGTGTGCGGCCGTGCAACTCTACTGCGCGAAGAGCTACCAGCCGGTTCCGGAGACCGCGGGAGAGATCGCGCGTTGCATCTTTGAGAGTTTGAGCTTTGCCTATCGCGAAACGGTTGAGAGCCTCGAGCGCATTACTCGCCGCAGTCTCTCCACGGTTCGTGTCGTCGGTGGCGGATGCCTGAACCAGTTCCTATGCCAAATGACGGCGGACGCCTGTGGGCGCGAAGTGATTGCGGGCCCAGTCGAGGCCGCGGCGCTTGGCAATGCAATGGTTCAGGCTGTCGCCACAGGTCACTTGAAGAACTTGGCCGATGGCCGAGAAGCGTTGCAACGGTCTGTGCAGTTTGAGTCGTATTTTCCTGCTCAAGTCAGTAGATGGCAGGAGGCGTTTGAACGTTATAAATCAGTTGTTGGTCAATACCGCAACCTGGAGCATGAAGTCAGCACGGTATGAGACAAGAACTGGAACAAGTACATCGAGGAGATGAAAATGTCATCATATGCAATTCCTGAAGTGGTAAGCCCCAATCCTGTCGCACAGAATGAGGTTGTCCTGATTGCGAATGGCGATCTGCGCCAGTCGGCGAATGAAGTGTGCTGGGCCGCACAGGTTGGGCTCGAAGAGATGCTGAGTGCGGCATTTCTTGAAGATGGAATCAAAGTCCGCAGGGCGCACTCGTACAACCCAACCCTGAAGCATGGTTTCATCTCGGGTCAGCGCATGGGCATGGATATCTTTGAACATATCCATCCTGACGCCCCCCTTGTAGTGGCCGAATCGGTGTGGCAATACAGCGGTCATCTGTGGGCTGGACTTACGTCGCATCGCGGGCCCATTCTTACGGTCGCCAACTGGTCCGGGCAATGGCCAGGCCTGGTTGGCATGCTGAATCTGAACGGATGCCTGCGCAAGGCTGGGATCCCATTCAGCACCTTGTGGAGCAAGGACTTCAAAGACGCTTATTTCACACAAGGCCTGCGTCAGTGGATTAAGGACAAGGTTGTCGTCCACGATACTTCGCACATCCATGAGTTTGTTTCTGGTCGCGTAGATAAAGCAGAGAGGCTTCTCGGAAGCGCCCTGGCAAAACAGTTGCAAAGCAGGAAGGCAATCCTTGGCGTCTTCGATGAGGGTTGCATGGGCATGATGAACGCGATGATCGAAGATGCCCTGATGAATCCTGCCGGCGTCTATAAAGAGCGCCTGAGTCAATCTGCGCTCTTTGCGGCCATGCGAGAAGTCACTGCGAATGAAGCTCAGGTTATCCGAGACTGGCTGGACACAAGCGGAATGCGCTTTGACACGGGGACCGCTGAAGCTACGGATCTCACGGACGCGCAGATTCTCGATCAATGCAGGATGTACATTGCTGCACTGCGCATTGCGGATGAGTTCGGCTGTGATGCTATTGGCATTCAATACCAGCAAGGCCTGAAGGATCTTGTGCCTGCATCCGACCTAGTTGAGGGCCTGCTGAACAATGTCGATCGTCCGCCGGCGTACGGCCGCGATGGCCGCGAACTTTATGCCGGCCGGCCACTCCCCCATTTCAATGAAGTCGATGAGTGCGCAGGCCTAGACGCAATCGTTACGAATCGCGTTTGGACGGCGATGGGGCTGGATCCGGCAACTACTCTGCACGACGTTAGATGGGGGGAGCAATACACCGCCGATGGCATTGATGAGTTTGTCTGGCTCTTCCAAATATCCGGAGCCGTGCCTGCCTCGCACCTGGTCGGGGGATACAAGGGTGCGGTCAGCGAGAGACAGCCGCCGATGTATTTCCGCCTGGGTGGCGGCACACTAAAAGGTGTGTGCAAGCCTGGCGAAGTGGTATGGAGCCGCGTGTATGTCGAGGGCGGAAATCTTAACGTCGACCTTGGGCGTGCCACAGCTATTTCGTTGCCTGAGGAAGAGACGAACCGGCGGTGGAAAGAAGTTACTCAGCAGTGGCCTGTTATGCATGTCGTATTGCATGGTGTTAGCCAGAATCAATTTATGGCGAGTCATCCTTCAAATCACGTCAATGTCGCCTACGCGCCTACCGCGGAAGCGGCCGACCGCGCCCTGGCAGCCAAGGCGATGATGTTTAGTGAAATGGGCTTGCAGGTTTATCTCTGCGGAGTTGAACTTTGAAGCCTGCCGGGATACGGGGACAGGCTGACCTGGAGAGCAACCAAAGCCTGTCCCCATCCCGGCATCAATCGCTGCTGGCGGATCCCTGTCCATGCGACAAGACGATCACCTAGCCGGGTGGGAAGCGGTAAACACGATCTGTAATTGGAGACACTGCTGATGCTGGTTCAATCCGCGAGCCGACCGGAATACGCCCACGCAACCTCAAGGCGATTGGTGCCAAAGGGCATGATGGCGCCCTTTGTGCTAGTAACTGCGCTGTTCTTTCTTTGGGGCCTGCCCAACAATCTCAATGATGTGTTGATTCGGCAATTCATGAAGTCGTTTCAACTGTCCAGATTCCAGGCGGGCCTGATTCAGTCCGCGTTCTATTGTGGCTATTTCCTATTGGCTACGCCGGCCGCTTTGATGATGCGCCGCTTCGGATACAAGTCCGGAATGATCGCAGGGCTTTGCTTGCTGGGGACGGGAACTTTTCTCTTCTGGCCAGCTGCCATCGTAGGTCAGTACTGGTGCTTTCTGCTGGCGCTCTTTGTTATCGCCAGCGGCTTATCATTCCTTGAGACGGCATCGAATCCGTTCATCGCTCAACTCGGCGAGCCAGAGAGTGCCGCGCGGAGATTGAACTTCTCACAGGCATTCAATCCCATAGGCGCCATTACGGGTGTGCTTGCCGGTACGCTCTTCATCTTCTCCGGCGTTGAACTGGCTCCGGCGCAGATTGCATCCATGAAAGTGGCAAAGACGTACAGCAGGTATCTTCGCAATGAGACATTGCGGGTAGTCAATCCCTACCTCGTCATTGGCGGTCTTGCCTTTCTGCTGGCAATCCTCATCTGGCGGTGCCGCTTTCCGGCAGTTGCAACGGAGAGCGTCGAAGGCTACAGCGGAAACAGCAGCTTCAAAGATCTGCTGCGCTATCCTCACTTCCTCACCGCTATCTGCGCGCAATTCATGTACGTTGGAGCACAGGTAGGCACCTGGAGTTACTTCATCCAGTATGTGCAGGACTATACGCATCGCCCAGAGAAAATTGCCGGCTATTTTCTCACAGGGACACTCTTCGCCTTCGGAATTGGGCGCTTTGCTTCGTCTGCCCTGATGGGCAAGGTCAGCGCAGCCCGGTTGATGGGAGTCTACAGCATTATCAATGTTGGCCTTCTCACGGTTGGGGCATTCATGCCGGGTTGGACGGGACTCTGGACGATCTTCCTATCGAGCTTCTTCATGTCCGTTATGTATCCAACAATCTTCGCTCTTGGCATTGAGGGCCTCGGCGAAAACACCAAGATCGCTGCCTCGCTCATCATCATGGCGATTGTAGGTGGTGCAGTTCTCACGCCTATCATGGGTCTCATCTCGCAACGCACCGGAAGCATTGCTAATGCGTACGTCGTACCGTTGATCGGTTATATCTTTGTCGCTCTCTATGCATTCTGGGGAGCGCATTTGCGACCCCTGAGCCGCCAATACTCATGAGCACTCGGAACCAAAAACTTCCGCTATCGCCGATTTTCAGAATAAGGACAGATTCTTTACATGCGCGCTTCGCTTTTTATTACCTGCTACAACGACACACTCTACCCGGAGACGGGCCGAGCGGTGGTTCGGTTGCTCGAACGGCTGGGTGTCGAGCTCGATTTCCATCCGAAACAGACCTGTTGCGGGCAGATGCACGCCAACACGGGGTTTCGCAGCGAGGCATTCTCGCAAGCCAAGCGCTTAGTGCGCCTCTATCAGGACACTGAGACCGTCGTGATTCCCTCCTCTTCTTGCGTGGCCATGATCCGCGATCAGTACCCAGGGCTGATCGAAGAGTTGGGGAATGAGGAGCTGAGAAAGCAGTTTGCGACCCTCCTGCCCAGGATCTTTGAGTTGAGCGAGTTCCTCATCGACCGGCTTGGCGTGGAGGACGTGGGAGCGTACTTCCCTCACCGCGTGACCTATCACGCCAGTTGCCACGCCCTGCGCGGCATCCACCTGGGTGACCGTCCCTTCCGCCTACTAGCTAAGGTGCGCGGCCTCGATCAAGCGACGCTGCCGAATCTGGATCGCTGCTGCGGTTTCGGCGGGACATTTTCGGTGAAAAACGCAGAAGTCTCCTCGGCCATGCTCGCGGTCAAGCTGCAGGACGTGGTTTCGACGGGCGCGGAGTATTGCACCGCTCTGGACAACAGTTGCCTCATGCACCTCGGTGGCGCGATGCACCGCCAGTATGTCGGAATGAAGACTATCCACATGGCGCAGATTCTGGCCAGCACTGAGGAGTTTCCGGCGGAGGCGACGCTATGAGCCAGCCAGTCGCTACGCGCCTGGGGCTCGATCCCACGCTCGCCCCGCCCTTTCCCCAGGCGGTGCTGCCCGTTCTGCGCAATCCGCAACTGCGCAAAAATGTGGCCCATGCCATCGATGTAATTCAGACCAAGCGCGCCAAGCTGGTGGCCGAAAAAGCCGACTGGCAGGAATTGCGCTCGGCAGCCGCGGCCATCCGAGACCATGCACTGGAGAACCTGGGCACATATCTCGAGGAGTTTGAAGCCCGCTGTACTGCCGCCGGAGGCACCGTACACTGGGCTGCCGACGCCGCAGAAGCCCGCCGGATCATCCTTGATTTGCTCCGCCAGGAGAAGGCCAGCAACGTTATCAAGATCAAGACCATGACGTCGGCGGAGATTCAGTTGAATCCCTTCCTCGAGGCCAACGGCGTCCACGCTTTCGAGACTGATCTGGCCGAAATCATCCTCCAGTTGGGCGAAGAAGAATCCTCGCACATCGTTGTCCCGGCGCTGCATGTCAATCGCGGCCAGGTACGCGAGATCTTCGCCCGCGCCATGGGCCTCAAGGACCTTTCTGACGATCCGGAAGTCCTGACCAACGCCGCTCGAACCTATCTTCGCAAGAAGTTCCTCACCATCCCCACAGCAATCAGCGGCGCCAACTTCCTCATAGCCGAGACAGGCGGCGTAGCCGTTGTCGAGTCGGAAGGCAACGGCCGCATGTGCCTTACGCTACCCAAGACCATGATCACCGTGGCCGGAATCGAGAAGGTGCTGCCCCGCTTCCAGAACCTCGAAGTGATGTTGCAGCTATTGGCCCGCTCCGCCACGGGCGAGCGCATGAACCCTTACACATCACTCTGGACCGGCGTTACTGCCGGCGATGGGCCGCAAAATTTCCACGTAGTCCTACTCGACAACGGTCGCTCGTCCATCTTGGCCCGCCCCAAGCACCGCCAGACTCTCAAATGCATCCGGTGCGCAGCCTGCATGAACACCTGCCCCGTCTATCGCCAGACCGGGGGCCACGCTTACGGCTCCGTTTATCCCGGACCGATCGGTGCCATCCTTACGCCGCAGTTGATGCAGATGCACCACGCACAATCGCTGCCTTATGCCTCCTCACTCTGCGGCGCCTGCTACGAAGTCTGCCCCGTCAAAATCAACATTCCCGAAGTGCTGCTTGAGCTCCGCGCAGAAGTGGTCAACCAGGAACGCAAACAACTTGGTCGCGCCTTCGACCCCATGTACTGGGGCCTGCGCATCGCCAACCTACTCTTCTCCCGCGCTTGGATATTCCATGCCGCACAGTGGTTTGGATGCATCGGCCTAGGCCTCTTTACCCGCAAAGACGGATGGATTCACTCTCTGCCCAGCGTGGGCGGCAAATGGACCCAGACTCGCGACCTGCGCGGCCTGCCCAGTCAGACATTCCACAGTTGGTGGGCAGCCCGCGGCCCGCGGCCGAATCACGCCGAGCTCATCGAGGAGGCAAAATGACCGCATTTGTCCAGTCCCGCGGAATGATCCTCGACCGCGTTCGTACCGCCATCCAAACTCCTGCGAAAGACCTTGCGGATGCGGCGGCCGATTACTTGGCCCTGCCGCGCAACTACACCCGCCATGGCTCTCTCTCCACCAAAGGCCGCCTGCAGCTCCTGATCGATCGCCTGCGCGAATACGATGCCGAGGTGTTGGAGTGCAGCCCCAGCGAGCTTCCCGCAGTCATCGCGGCCCAATTGGCCGCTAGCGGCAAGCACATTTTCGTCGCCCCTGCAGGACTGCCTGCCGCCTGGCTGGCTCCCGGATACGAGTGGAAGCTAGACCACGGCCTCAACACTGCTGAAATCGAAGAGGCCGAGGGTGTGCTCACTGCGGCCTCATGCGCCGTGGCCGATTCGGGGACCATCGTCATCCACCACACAGCCACTCAAGGCCGTCGCGTCCTCACGCTTCTACCTGACTGGCATCTATGCATCCTCCACTCCAGCCAGGTGGTAGAGGTCCTGCCCGAGTACTTCGAACGCTGCCAGCAGCCGCCAGCGTTCCACTCCAGCGAAGAAGACCTGTCGATGGCCACGACCCCGGCTCTCGCCACTTATATCTCCGGCCCAAGCGCCACCGCAGACATCGAAATGACTCGCATCAAAGGCGTCCACGGGCCACGATTCCTTCATGTGATTCTGGTGCGGGAACAAGTTTAATGAAGATCGAGACTAATCGCTGCAGGGTATTCCGCCAGAAGCACATGTAGACCATTCAGTGTCCCAAACTGTCCGTAACGCTTTGATGAGTGTCATGCAAGAGGATCACGAACCTTGCTGCATGCGTGAGGAGAATACTGAGGCGACAGTCTCATGACTGAGCCAAATTCAGGATTAAGTGCCAGCGTTCGGCTTCCGGCGTGATGACTCAAAGAGCTCCGATACTGTCTTTTCTTGACATTCTCATTCGCACCAGCAACGCCGGCATGATGCTTGGAAGGTTGTTGGGTTGGGGTTGATCTGAATCCCGGCCCAGGTCTGCGGAAATACCCTAGACGCAGAATCAACGCGCCTGGTGCCAGAGCCGAACGTGGTTCAATGACAGGGTGTGTGTCCGGCTGAGTTTTGGGGCCAATCAAATCGATGACGTCAAATCAAAAGCTCGAAAGCGTGGGGGAGAGTTATGGCCCTACAAAGTCAAGCCTATTTGGCTTCTTCAAATCTTCTTCTCTTCTTGCTGTCACGCTTCCTATCAGTTGAGGCGCGAATAACAAGCTGTGGCTCAATTATCACCGTCTTATTTCTAGGACGCTTCCTGGATTCCAAGAGCGATAAAGTAAGGCGTGCAGCACTGACACCGATCTGCTCGGTGTTTTGATCGATGCTCGACAGGGGAACACGCAGTTCACTGTCGTAGTGAAGATTTCCGCAGCCGATTACGGCGATATCTTCAGGGATCCGGAAACCCGCATCGAGTATCGCATGGATCGCTCCAATTGCCATGGAATCGTTGTAAGCGAATACTCCATCCGGACGTTCCGTCAAGCCAAGCAACTTCTTCATCTGCTCCTCGCCGCTCTCTCTGCTATGAACATCCGCCATCCTTGGTGCGGAAACATAGCCAGGCAGGGATTTCATCTTGAATTTGGCGATCGCCTTAAGATATCCATTGAGACGCCCTATGCCCGGGCTAGTCTCCGGCCCACGAAGATGTGCAACCTTGGTGCATCCGATTTCAATAAGATGCTCCGTGGCAAGGGACCCAACAACTTCATCATCGGCACCGACATAGTTTGTGTCGAGATCTGGAAATCGGCGGTCGATCAAAACAAACGGCGTACCTGCTTCGAGCAAGCGCCTGAATATGGCGGACTCCGATCCTCCGGAAGCAATAATAAGTGCGTCGAACCTCCGAGCCAATAATCGATCTAATGTGCGCCTCTCCAATTCCGCATCCTCGCCCGCAGTCGAGATGATGAGGCCGTAGCCTTTCTTCAGAAAAGCCTCAGTAAGAGAAATTGCTATCTGGGCGAAGAACGTGTGCAGTAGATCGGGCACTACGAGACCAACGAGGTATGTCCGTCCAGTGACCAGGCTGCGCGCAGCAAGATTTGGAGTGTAGTTAACCTCCTTGACACGTGCCAGAACTCGCTGGCGAGTCTTTTCGCTGACATCGTCCTTGTTTCGCAGAACCTTCGACACAGTGATAACGCCAATCCCAAGATCGCGCGCAATGTCTTTCATGGTGACGGCCATAATCAAATGATTTTACTATAAATGGCATCGTTACCGGTATCGACTCTGGCGCCGCTCGAATAGAGGACTCGGGCGCTGGATCAGGGAGACCCACTCACAGGCTGGCGGTTGCCGGAGTGCTTCGCCTACCTGCGGCGGCTGCTCGAAGGCAGACTCAAAGAAGCATGGCAGCCGCGAGTACGTTCAGGTGACACGGCTGCCGGAGACCTTCGCGCTCCCGGAAGTAAGCCATGCCATCGAACATGCCTTGCAACTGGGCACGATCAACTTCGATGCAGTGCGTCATCTCATGCTGTGCCGCATCGGCGAAGGCCGCCGCGTCTGGACATGGAGAACTACCCCCACCTGCCGCTGGCCCAGGTGCAAACCACGCAAGCCGCTGACTACATGAGCGCTCTTGTAGAGATGTGCGCATGAGAAAACGATACTTCGAGCACCGCGACTCGTACTCCGACACGCCGCAGTTGCTGTTGGAACGTCACCTAAAGGAACTGCGTCTGCCCACCATGCTGCGCGAGTACGATCACATCGCCCGACAGTGCGTGGTCTCGTGGGCGGGTGTACCCGCAGCGCCGATTTCTAGAGCAGTCAATTTGAAAATTATCAGTACTTTTCTGTTTTTTTGCGTTTTTCACTTGACAACCTGTCGATTCCGGGGAGAGACTTCAACCTCAAGCGGTACGGTATCGTTACCGGTATCGACTTCTCGCAGTGCGCCGAGCCAACTTCGGTTGGCGATCTGCGAGCTTCTAAGGCGTGGACGGGGTCGATAAACGAACGAGAAAATTGAGCTGTAGGAGGGTTTATGCATCCTGATTCCGCGTCGCGCACCTTTCGTAAGCCGCTATGCCGT
>Ga0302197_10000952_pt1 | contig 28885 bp, 29 predicted proteins | sample II_Bog_N2_1_FD_193526 | JGI IMG/M metagenome (GOLD analysis project Ga0302197, IMG submission 193526) | Peat permafrost microbial communities from Stordalen Mire near Abisko, Sweden - II_Bog_N2_1 | ecosystem: Environmental > Terrestrial > Soil > Wetlands > Peat | place: Sweden: Abisko... | reverse complement strand
TTGCCTGCTCCGGCTGGATGCGGCGGAGTAGAATGCGGGTGGGCGTTTTCTAGCGTCCTTTCAGGACGCAATATTTTGTTGGCTGATGACCAGCCACAATATGGCTGGCTAATGTCCGATGTTTCTGCGGGCCTTTACCGGCGCATTTGGAAGATAAACACGCGAGTCACTTTGCGTCAGTGTTTTGCTTTTCTTCCCATTCTTTTCGTTCGGCAATTGTGTCGACAAGCAAAACCACGAGCGCAGCAACAATCATTAACCAACCAATTTCCGAAACCCAAATTGGTGTTTTAGGGAAGAGGAGTCGGCAGAGGAATGCCAGAAAAATACCAATTTTGCAAAGGCGGTTAATTGTCTTTGAATATTTTGGCGTGCCGTTGTGAAATTCTGTGCCATTACTAAATTTCATAATGAATTTGATTGTTCAAAGCATGCGCCTAAATAAATTTTCTGTCCATCGCTAATTCAACCCGGTAGCCAGGCCAAGCGGCATCCGCGCCGGAATTGACAAAGTTTTCGGGCATCAGCAACATTCCGTCGGCACCAGAAGTTGCATTGGCTTTCAGAGGCCGGGCCGCAAACCATCACATCATCATGAAATCAAAACTCGCTGTTCTGCTGTCCGCCGTTCTGCTGGCTGCCACGGGCGTGGCCCGCGCGCAGGATGACACCAACAAAATCCCGCCGCAAATCATCGCGCTGCTGAAGGGGTTGAAATATCAGCAGGGCGACATTGACCTGCGCGGCGGCCTTGCGAAATTGTCCGTGCCGACCAATTTTAATTATCTCGGGCCTGACGATGCGGAGACGGTGCTAGTCAAGTTGTGGGGCAACCCGCCTTCCAACGTGAAGCCGCTCGGCCTGCTGATTCCTGCGGACATGACGCCCATCAGTTCCAACTGCTGGGTGGTGACGATTCATTACAGCGAGGACGGTTACGTGAAGGACGGCGACGCGGGCAAAATCAATTACGACGACCTGCTCAAGCAGATGCAAAAGGGCATCGCGGAAAACAACAAGGCGCGGGAGGAGCATGGTTATCCGGACATCACGTTGGTCGGCTGGGCCGCGCCACCGCATTATGACGCTGACGCGCACAAGCTTTATTGGGCCAAGGACCTCAAGTTCGGGGATGAGCCGGCGGACACGCTCAACTACAGCATCCGCATGCTGGGCCGCAAAGGCGTGCTGGAACTGAACGCCGTGGCCACCATCGGCCAGTTGCCGGAGATTGACCGGCAGGTGCCGCAAATCCTCGGCATGGTGGACTTCAAGGAAGGCAGCCGCTACGCGGACTTCGATCCAAAGGTGGACAAGGTGGCGACCTATGGCCTGGCCACGCTCGTGGCAGGCGGCGCGCTGGCCGCTGCGGCTAAACTGGGATTGCTCAAGGGGCTGTGGGTCGGAATCATCGCACTGAAGAAGTTCATCGTCATCGGTATCGTGGCGGTGATCGCATATTTCAAGAAACTGTTCAAGCGCGACGGCGGTTCGCCCCGGTCTTGAACATCAACCCGGCGGCCATGCCATGTGGCGTCCGCCAAGAATGTGGATGTGCAGGTGCTCCACGGTCTCGCCGCCGTCCGCACCGTTGTTGATGACGAGCCGGTATCCGCTTGGCGTCAAACCCAGCTTGTCCGCGACTTCGGCGGCCTTGAGCAGCAGATGACCGAGCAGTTGCTGGTCGGCGGTTTTCGCCTCGCTGATTCGCGGAATCGCTTTCTTCGGGACGATCAAAACATGCGTGGGCGCCTGTGGATTGATGTCGCGGAAGGCGAGCACGGAATCGTCTTCATAAACAATCGCCGCCGGAATCTCGCGGGCGATGATTTTTTCAAACAGGGTTTTGCTCATAAATTTTTATCAACCACGAATGGACACGGATAAACACGGATGAAAAAATTTGCAGCCTGACGACGCTTCGCGGATTTTTTGAAATTGAATCCGTGTCCATCTGTGCCCATCCGTGATTAAATCTATTCCACGACGAGCGCACACTCGCTTTTCTCCGGCTCCGCAGTCAGGCAGCCGCGCAGATATTCCACGACCTGTTCCTGCATTTTTTCGCAGCGGGCGCTCCAGCGTCGCGCTCCGGCGAGCTGCTTGACGCAGCCGCGCAATCCGCGAAAGCGCAGGACGCGCGGCGACTGGCGGAGCTGCTGGCGCAGTTCGTCGCGTAATTTCGGGAAGAAAAACAATTCCAAACTGTCGGCGGATTGCCGCGCGAGCAGTCCGAGGTCGGTCTCGATGATTTCCTGCGAGCGCTCTTCGAGTTCGCCGGCCCGGATGGTGAGGCCGAGGCCGCGTAAAACCTTTTCCAGCGCACCGGCAAATTCGCCGACGGTGACGGTTTCGCGTTCGAGTTCGACTTTGAAATAATGAAAGACGGATGCGGCGGCGTGGCGCAGGATTTCCGGGTCGAGCGTTCCTTCGCAGGAGCCGACAATCTCAACGGAAATCATTTCGGCGGAGCAGGGGACGCTTTCGCCGTTGGTGAACTTGAACAGCAGGCAGTCGTTGGACAATGCAATCATTTGGCGGCCTCCATTTTTTTTACTTCCTGAATAAAATCCGTCGCCTCCTGAAACCGGCGATAAACGCTGGCGAAGCGGACATAGGCGACATCGTCCAACCCGCGCAATCCTTCCATGACAAGCTTGCCGACGAATTCGCCCGGCACTTCGCCCTCGAATTTCTCCGTGACGACGGCGACGATGTGATCCACGAGATCGTCAATCGCCTTGGGGCTGATGGGACGCTTTTGGCAGGCTTTCTTGATGCCGGACAAAAGTTTGTCGCGCGAAAACTCCTCGCGCCGGCCGTCGCGCTTCAAAACCATCAAACCTTCGTGCTCAACTTCCTCATAGGTGGTGAAGCGGTGGGCGCATTTGGCGCATTCGCGGCGGCGGCGGATGGTCGCGCCTTCGCGCGAGGCGCGCGAATCAATGACCTTGTCATCCTGATCACCGCATTTTGGGCAACGCATAAAACCACAGCTAATTGTGGCTGCTATTTTGTAACACACTGGATTTTGTGGGTCAAGAAGTGGTTGTGCACAGGAAAGTCGCCCAAAAGTGCTTCTTTTCAGGAAAACGACTCTTGCCATCGCCCGATTTTCGGTTATTTTCTCCGGCTCACGCTTGGAAAAACTCCAACGCAAAGCATTTTTATTTTATGGCAACAGCAAGCGATATTCGCCGAGGCATGGCGATCAATTACAACGGCGACATTTCAGTGGTGCTCGATTTCCAGCACCGCACGCCCGGCAATCTGCGTGCGTTTGTGCAGGCGACGCTCCGCAGCATCAAGACCGGCAAGGCCTCTGATGTGCGCTTCAGCTCGACCGAAAAAATCGATCCGGTGCCGATGATGACGACGAAGATGGAGTTCAGCTACAAGGACGGCGCGGATTTTGTCTTCACAAACCCGGAAAATTACGAGACGGTCACCATCGCGGCGGAACTGGTCGGCGACGCGAAAAATTTCCTCGTGGAGAACGCGCCGGTGACGGTGGTGTTCGTGGAAGAGAAGGCGGTTTCCGTGGAAGTGCCGGCCAGCGTCATCCTCACGGTGACGGACGCGCCGGAAGGCATCCGCGGCGATTCGGCCAACAACGTGCAAAAGCCGGTCACGGTGGAGACGGGAATCACGGTGCAGGCGCCGCTGTTCATCAAGACGGGGGAGAAGATCAAAATTGACACGCGTACCGGCAAATACATGGAACGCGCCTGACAATTAAAAATTTCAAATCTCAAGCCTGAGATTTCAAAAGCCCGCCGTGCGCGGGCTTTTCATTTTTCCGGCGGAATTGCTTTGCAACGCAAACGCATTCGGCTATTTCTCACTGGACACAAGTATGTCGTCGCAAACAAAAGGGGAACAAGTGTTTCGCGGCATCGGCGTTTCCGCCGGGGTTTGCCGCGGGAAGATTCTCGTCCTGCACCGGGCGCGGCACATCATCTCCAAACGCGAAATTTCTGAAAGCGAAATAGCCTCGGAATCCAAACGTTTCGAACAGTCGCTCGCCCAGACGCGAAAGCAAATTTCCGAAATCCAGCACCGGGTCGTCCAAAACATGGGCGCAAAGGAAGGCGACATTTTTGAGGCGCACCTGCTGATGCTTGAAGACCGGGTGCTGGTCGAGGAGGTCATGAAGTTGATCCGCGACAAAAAATTCAACGCCGAAAACGCATTTCACACCGTCGCCGAGCGCTACGTCGCCGCGCTGGCCGAGGTGGACGACGATTACCTTCGCGAGCGCGCCGCCGACATGCACGACCTGAACGTGCGCGTGCTCGACAACCTGCTCGAAGTGAAGGACGCCTTCGACCTGCGCCATCTCACCGAGCCGTGCATTCTGGTCGGACACGATTTGAGCCCTTCCACGACGGCGCAACTGGACAAAAAACTCGTGCTCGGTTTCGCGACCGACATCGGCGGCAAAACTTCGCACACGGCGATCATGGCGCGGTCTCTGGGAATTCCCGCCGTCGTCGGATTGCAGACCATCGCGGACGAGCTGGAGACCGGCGATTACGCGTTGCTTGACGGCTACAATGGCACGGTCGTCGTCAATCCCACCGACCAGACGCTCTTCGAATACGGCCAGCTCGCGAAGATCAAGGCGTCACTTGAAGAAAAACTGCGTGCAATCAAAACCCAGCCCGCCGTCACCCTTGATGGAAAAATTATCCATCTCTCCGCGAACATCGAGGATCAAAACGACGTGGACGCCGTTCTTGCGCACGGCGCGGAAGGAGTCGGGCTTTTCCGCACGGAATTTTTATTCATCAACCGAGACAGTCTCCCGGACGAGGAAGATCAATACAAAGTTTACCGTCAAGTTGCCGCCGCGCTAAAGCCACAGCCGGTCATAATCCGCACGCTGGACCTTGGCGGCGACAAATTTGCGTCGCATCTGCAGCTCGCCAAGGAAGTGAATCCGTTTCTGGGCTGGCGCGCCATCCGGTTCTGCCTCGCTCAGCCGGAACTTTTTTGCGCGCAAATCCGCGCCATCCTCCGTGCCAGCACCGAAGGCAACGTTAAGATGATGTATCCGATGATTTCCGGTCTGGAAGAATTGAATCAGGCCAACGCGCTCGTTGAGAAATGCAAAGCCGAGCTGCGCGCGGCAAAAATTCCGTTCGACGAGGAAATCAAAATCGGGGCGATGATTGAAATTCCGTCCGCAGCGCTCATCGCCGATTCGCTGGCGCAGCGCGTAAAATTTTTCAGCATCGGCAGCAACGATTTGATTCAATACACACTCGCCGCCGACCGCACGAACGAAAAGGTTTCGCATCTTTACGAACCGACGCATCCGGCAATTTTGCGGCTGATCAAAATGACGGTTGATGCGGCGCACAAGCACGGCATTTGGACCGGTGTTTGCGGCGAGATCGCGGGCGACCCGTTTCTCACACCGCTGCTCATCGGTCTGGGTGTGGATGAATTGAGCGCCGCGCCGACCGTCGTAGCGCAGGTGAAATACATGATTCGCAGGCTGAAATTGACCGAGGCGCAGGCGCTTGCCGAATTCGCGCTGCAATGTGAATCGCCCACCGAGATTTTTGCCCGCTGCCAGCAACTGGCGCGCGACACCGCCCCAAGTCTTTTTGAGAACAAAACGTGATCGTCGTTAATTGTTGAATCGTTTAATCGTTTAATTGTATTTTTCACGCCGTGCCTGACGATGTAACAATTTAACAATTCACGATTTAACGATTCCATGAAAGTCATCATCCTCGCCGCCGGATACGCCACGCGTCTTTATCCGCTCACCCTCACGCAACCCAAGCCGCTCCTGCCCGTCGCCGGCAAGCCCATGGTCGAGCACGTCCTCGACAACCTCGCACCCATCACTGAGATCGACCGCGTTTATGTCGTGACCAACGCCAAGTTCGCCGGGCATTTCCAGAAATGGTCCGAACACTACCGCGCCACCAAGTCCAAATTCGATTTCACCGTCGTCAACGACGGCTCGACCGACGACACCAACAAGCTCGGTGCCATCGGCGACATCAACTACGTCCTCAAAACCCAAAACGTGGACGATGATTTGATTGTGGTCGCCGGCGATAATCTGTTCAGCGACAAGCTGGGCGAGTTCGGAAAATTCTGCCGCGAGAAAAACGCGCCCGCGCTCGCCGTCTATGACGTGGGCAACCTCGAGGAAATCAAAAAGTATAATTCCATTTCCACCGACGCGCAGGGCAAAATCACCTTCTTCGAGGAAAAACCGAAAAATCCCGTCAGCACGCTCACCGGCATCGCGCTTTATTTTTATCCGAAATCCGCGATTGCGCTCATCAAGCAATACATTGCCGAGGGTAACAATCCCGATCAGCCCGGCCGCCTCGTGCAATGGCTTTACCCGCGCACGCCCGTCTATACCTGGCGCGTGCCCGGCCTGTGGTTCGACATCGGCTCGAAGGAAACGCTGGAAGAGGCGAACAAGATTTTCGCCAAGTTTTAATACGGAAAATCACTTCGCCGTCACGACGACATAATTCTTTTTGCCTTTGCGCAGCAGGATGTGTTTGCCGAAGAGCAAATCGGCGGATGTCACAGCCCGCGCCACACCGGCTTCGCGGACGTTGTTGATGTTCACGCCCCCGCCTTCAATGTCTTTTCGCGCCTGGCCTTTGGAGGGACACAGGCCGGCATGGACCAGCAGTTCCACCAGCGGAATTCCAGCCCCGTCCAATTTTGATTTTTCAATCTGTTTGCTCGGAACTTCGCCAACAATTTCGTTGAAGGTTTGTTCCGAAATCCGGTCCCAGGAATAAACGCCAAACAGGATTTCACTGGCATGAAGAGCGTCGTCTGCGGCCTGGTCGCCGTGAATTAGACGTGTAACCCATGCCGCCAACGATCTTTGCGCAATGCGAAGGCTGGAATTTTGATTATGTTGCTTTTCGATTTCCTCGATTTCTTCTTTCGATAAAAACGTAAAGAATTTCAAGTATCGGATCACGTCGCGGTCGTCCGTGTTAATCCAAAACTGGTAGAAGCGATAAACGCTCGTGCGTTTCGGGTCGAGCCAGATGGCACCCGCCTCGGTCTTTCCGAATTTCGTTCCGTCGGCGTTCGTGATGAGCGGAAGCGTCAGGCCGAAAACCGGCCTGCCCAGTTTTTTCCGGCACAAATCAATTCCAGCCGTGATGTTGCCCCACTGGTCGCTGCCGCCGATCTGCAGTTCGCAATTCTGGTCGCGCGCCAGCACCATGAAATCAAACGCCTGCAGCAGCATGTAGCTGAACTCGGTGTAGCTGATGCCGGTCTCGCGGTCTTCCATGCGGGCGCGGACGGATTCCTTGGCGACCATCTGGTTCACGGAAAAATGCTTTCCGATGTCGCGCAGAAAATCGAGGAATGAAATCCCTGCTGTCCAGTCGGCATTGTCCACGAGTCGCGCCGGGTTTTGCTTTGCTTCAAAATCGAGCAGCTTGGCGAGCTGCACTTTCACACTGGCGATGTTGCCATCGAGAATTTCCTTGGTGAGCAACTGCCGCTCGGCGGTCTTGCCGCTGGGATCGCCGATGGACCCGGTAGCACCGCCGGCGACGGCAATCGGATTGTGGCCGAGCAATTGAAACCGTCGAAGAGCGAGCAGCGGCACCAGATTGCCGACGTGCAAACTGTCCGCCGTCGGATCAAAGCCGCAGTAAAGCGTGACGGGCGAGGCAATTTTCTTTTCCAGTTCCGCCGCGTCCGTGCAATCGGCGACGAGACCGCGCCATTTCAGTTCTTCAAAGATGCTCACGTGCGAAGATTAAATCGCCGCCGCGCAAATGCCAAATGCCAATTGAATCCTCCTCGTTCTCCTTCTCTTCCTCGTCCTCGACATTTCAATTCCGATTACGAGAACGAAATCATCCCGGTGAACTTTGGACTTTGGACTTTGGGCTTTGGACTTTAACCTTCGCGCGATGTCGCAAATGTTGAAATCGTCCGGCGCGATGGCTGCCGCCACGTTGTTGAGCCGCCTGCTCGGCATGGTGCGCGAAATCATCTATGCGAGGTTCATGGGCGACGGCTGGGTGGCCGGCGCATTCCAGTTCGCGTTCACGATCCCGAATCTATTCCGGCGGCTGCTTGGCGAAGGGGCGCTGACGGCGGCGTTCATCCCGATTTTCAAGGAGAAGGAGAAAATCCATGGCGAACGCGAAATGTGGCGCGCGGCCAACGCCGTCATTTCTGGCCTTGTCATCGCGGCGTCGGTGATCATCGGAATCGTGATGCTTGGAATTTCCCTAACGCTGGACTTCCATCATTTCTCTGAAAAGACTGAACTCATGCTGCAGCTGCTGAGGGTGATGTTTCCCTACATGATGCTCGTGTGCCTCGCTGCGGCGTTCATGGGGATGCTCAACGCCCGCGGCCATTTTTTCATCCCGGCGATGGGCGCGACGATGCTCAACATCGTGATGATCGCGTCCGTGCTGTGGTTCGCGCCGCGAATGGGAACGCAATTGCACGAGCAAATTTTTGCGCTTGCCTACGGGGTGCTCGCGGCGGGCGTGGCACAGGCGATGTTTCAACTGCCGACGCTCTGGCGCGACGGGTTCCGCTATGAATGGGTTTCGCCGCTGAAAAATGAAACCGTCCGGCTGGTTGTGACGCGGATGATTCCGGGAACCATTGGCGTCGCGGCCTTTCAGCTTAACGTAACGCTCGTGCTGGCGGTGGCGTTCTGGGTCAGCCCGCAAATCGTTGCGTCATTCAATTACGCCGTTCGGCTGATGGAACTGCCGCAGGGGATGTTCGGGATTTCGCTCGCCACCTACCTGCTGCCGACGCTTTCGGGCCTGGCTGCTGAAAAAAAATATCCGGAGTTTCGCGCGACGCTGCGGCACGGCGTCGGATCGCTCCTGTTTTTGAACTTGATCGCGGCAACCCTGCTCGTGGTGCTGGCTGAACCGATCGTGCGGCTGATTTATGAGCACGGAAAATTCGACGCCGATTCGACCATCCGCACGATGCGTGCGCTGCAATGCCTTGCGCCGGGACTTGTCGCATTTTCCACGGTCAACATTCTTGCGCGCGCCTTTTATGCGCTCGGAGACACAAAAACGCCGATGAAAATCAGCATCTTTTGCCTAGCGCTGAATCTGATTCTGGCCGTCGCACTCGTCGAGCCGTTGCGGCAGGCCGGACTCGGAATCGCAAATACAGCGACCTCCATTTGCAATGTCGGGCTGCTGTTCTTTGCGCTGCAAAAAAAACTCGGGAGGCTGGAGATGGAATCGTTGCAGAAAACGTTATTGCCCTTGATATTGGGCGGATTAGTCGCCGGGACGATTGCGTGGTGCGGCTGGCAGTTTTGGGAAGGCAAATTCGGTCACGATACGATTGCGCTGAAAATCGGCGCGGTTTTCGTCCCGGCAATTGCGGCGGGTTTGATTTATGGAATGCTTGCGCTGGCGTTCAAAGTTCCTGCATCGAAGGAAATGCTGGATTTTGCGCTGCAAAAATTTCGCGCCAAGGCCCAAAGCTAAACCGGAACAACCGCCGTCCAGCAATCCGACCCGAATTTCGATTTGAATTTTTCTGCAAGTGATTCGGCGGCGGAAATATTTTCCGTAATCGCAAAGGTCGTCGAGCCGCTGCCGGACATCAATGCGGCCAGCGCGCCGTTTGCGAGGAGAAATTCCTGGAACAGCGCGAGAATTGGAAATTTTTCCAAAGAGGGCGCCTCGAGTGAATTGTAAAAGGCGTCAGCGGCACCGGCCAAATTTTTAGATTGGAGTTTTTCGATTAATTCATTTGCGCGGCCGGCTTTGCCGTTCAACGCGTCGGGAAACCGAGCAAGGTTTTGATAGGCCCATGGGGTGGAAATGCCGAAGCCGGGATGGATCAGCAGGAATGCCTTGCCGCGCAGCGCTGGAAAATTTGCGAGAGGCTGGATTTTTTCGCCGCGACCGGTGGCCAGCGCTGGCTTGTGCTGGAGAAAAAACGGGATGTCAGAGCCGAGTTCCGCTGCAATTTTATGGAGTTTTTCATGCGCGAGAGGCATGCCGAAAAGTTCATTGAGCGCGAGGAGCGTCGTGGCGGCGTTGCCGCTGCCGCCGCCAAGTCCGGCGGCGAGCGGTATTTTTTTCTCCAGGTGAATTTTGACGGCGTCGCGGATTTTTACCGCAGAGAGAAAATCTTTAGCCGCGCGGTAAACAAGGTTTTTTGAATTTACTGGCAGGCCTTTGTCGCTGCACGAAAGTTGAATCCCTTTTCCGCCACGCTCAAAAGCCAGCTCGTCACAAAAATCTACCGGCTGCATGACGGTTTCCAGTTCATGAAATCCGTCGGGCCGCTTGCCGAGTATGTTCAACAGAAGGTTGACCTTGCAGGGCGATTTTTTTTCTAACGGCATGGGCATTTTAGAAAAGCAAAACGCGCCAACGAAAAATGGCTGGCGCGTTGAGCAAAATTAAACCAGCCGCGTTCAGTTGTCGAAAACGGTGAACCGGTTGCCGGGAATCCAAGGCGCAACGTCGCCACCACTGAAACCGGTGTGCGTGTCCGTGTCCAACAGCCCCGTCGATGGCAATCCTGGTTTGTAACTGTCTGGATAGATCGTATGAGGCTTCAGGTGCGCAGTGTCTATGGGCCCATAGGTGTCATAGTCTTTATGATTTGGTATCGGAAAGGTCACGACTTCCCAGAGGCCGACGCCGGTGCGTTCGACAGTGCGATCAAACCCATGAATGGCACCGGTGGTATAGCCCACGCTAGGCGAGTCAAAAATCGAAGTCTGCTCGATGGAACGGCGCATTTCGCCGCCGCGCACAATCTCGAACGAATTTGTAATGCCGCGCCCGAGTTTTTCTTCGGGCCCTGCGCAACCGGTGATAAAGAAGCCGACCACGACGGCAAGAGCGAGAAAAGGAATTATATTTCGCATACGATTTTCAGTTGATGAATTGAGCCTACGCCTAAATCGGATTTTGTAAAGTGCGTTTTATGATTCAACGCGTTTTCTATCCCGACGCTCCCAATACCACGCGACCCAGACGCTGATTTCAAAGAGGACTTGCAGGACGACGGCCATGACGACCTGCGTGAACGGTTCCGGCGTCGTCAGCAGCGCGCCTAGAATCAGGTTGATGACGATCATGTAGCGGCGCAGCGCCGTGAGCTTTTGATAATCAAGGATGCCAATCTTCACCAGGGCCAGCAGAACCACGGGCAGTTCAAATCCCAATCCCATGCCGAGCAGAAATTTTGTAACGAAGCTGAAATAAGTCTCAGCACGCCATTCGGGAACTTTCACACCCATCCAGAGCGCCCACCATTCGGCGAACTTGAGCGCCCGCGCCAGGACAAAAAAATAGCAGAACGCCACGCCCGCGAGAAACAGGCCGACGCCGATGAAAGCCGCACGCAGAACATATTTTTTTTCCCGGATTTTCAGCGCCGGCAGGACGAATTGCGCGACGAAAAAGAAAATCACCGGCGATGCCAGCAGTATCCCACCGTAAAACGCCAATTGCATCGAGGAAAAAAACGGCGCCGCCGGATCCAGATAAATCAGGTCGGTGGCCGACTGGAGCAGGCTTGCAGACGCAGGATTTTTATCCACGCTGACCGAAAGGAGGACATTGCTACCCACGGCGACCGGCTCGACTTGCAGGACGGTGAACCAGTTTGTGCCGAGGTCGAGGCCGCCGATCAGGTTAGTCGTGAGTTCCAATGTGGCGACGGAGTTGGTACCGAAACGCACCAGAGCCTTACGCTCGCCATGCACCTGCACAAGAGCCGCTCGCGACAGCGGCCATTTCAGGATGGCGACGATTTGGGGGACGGCGTAAAGACAGACAATCAGGCAAATCAGCAACGCCGCCCCGCTTTTGATGACCAGCCAGCGGAAATCTTCGAGGTGTTCGAGAAAACTTTTTACGGGACCGCCTTCATCGTCTGCGTCAGATGGCGTTTCTTTGGATAAATCAGCCATGGAAAACTTCGCGGCGGAAACCCGGCCTGCTCGCGGTCAAAGAACTTTTGTTTCCGGCGGCGGGGGATTGGATTGATTTTGGGAGGTCGTATTGGCCGGAGGTGCTTTTGGTGCGGGCGTCGACTCATTTTCAATCGAGTCGGTCACTTCCCGCGAGGCTTTTTTGAACTCATTGATGCCTTTGCCCAGCCCTTTGGCAAATTCAGGGATTTTCTTCGCGCCAAACAGCACCAAAATCGCGACCAGCACGATGATCAGTTCCGTTCCGCTCAATCCCAAAAGCGCGAAAATTGGTTTCATAACTTTTTACCGAATCTGACTTTATCCTACGGCTGTTCTGGCAAATAGTAAAGCTTCAAAAAAGAAGGCCGCGACGAGCGCGGCCTTCCATGAATTCATTCTACTATCAAGACGGCGGCGTTCCAGCAGGGGCATTCGGATTTGGATGCAGCAGGACGAAATCGCCCCGGCGGTTTTTTGCCCAGGCCTCCTCGTCGTGGCCGGTGTCGGCAGGCTTGTCCTTGCCGTAGCTGATGGTGCGGACGCGAGACGGGTCAACGCCGATTTTCGCCAGCGCCTCGCGCAATGCCAACGCGCGGCGTTCGCCGAGCGAGCGGTTGTATTCCTCCGTGCCGCGCTCGTCGCAATTGCCCTCGATGAGCAGCTTCGTGCTCGCGTCAGCAGACAACGCAGCGGCAACCGCCTGCAAATTCGACTTCTCGGTCTTTTGCACCGCCGCGCTGTCGTATTTGAAATGTACCGTGTAACTGGCCAGCGCATTGGTGTCTTCAATCATGCCATCAAATGAAGCCGGAAGAGCTGCAGGAATTCCTCCACCACCCTGCGTGCTTGTAGGGCCGTTATCAGGATTCATGGTGGAGCCCGGAAGCGTTGTTGGTTGCGTTTCAATTGGCGGCGGCGTCGGTCCTGGCGTCAGCGGCGTTACTCCGACAGGCTGGTGTTTGCAGCCGGTCGCTGCCAGCACGAATGCAAGTGCCAGCGGACAAATCAATTTCATCGTCTTCATATTTTTCCTTCCGTTAATTTCTTGTTAAAAATTTCCGTCAAAACAAAATCATTTCGCCCACGAGGGTTGCGAATCGTTTCCCGAACTTCGACCAATATCCTTGACCTGTTTCGTGAAAACGTCAAGCACGGACAACGTGTAGCGCCAGTTGGCACGTTTCGCAAAGACCAGCGTCCGCGAATTCGGCGACCAGGACGGATGCTCGCCCGGCGTCAAGATCACCGGCGTGCCACCTTCCGCCGGCACGATGCAGATGTCAAACTCGCCGCCGAACTGGCAGCAGAACGCAATCCATTTTCCGTCTGGCGACCAGTCCGGCTCTGTCGGGCTCGGCGTACCGACCGTGTGAATCACCTGAATCGCGCCGCCATCCGCCGGAATTTTAGCCAGCACGCGGCGCTCGGCGATCTTCGTCGCGAAGCAGATCCATTTTCCATCCGGCGACCAGCACGGCGATGATTCGTCCTCCGGCGATTTCGTCAGCCGCTTGAGATTGCCCCCGTCCGCGTCGGCCACATACAAGTCCACCCAGCCGTCCTTGTCCAAGATCATTGCCACCTTCGAGCCGTCCGGCGACGGTGCCGGGCTGATGTTCGAGCCGCCGTAACGTGCGATGGCGCGGGCGGCACCGGTCGAAAAGTCGTTGTAAAAAATGTCCGGGTTGCCGAACCGGTAGGAATTGTAGTAAATCGCCAGCCGTCCCGGCACCCATGCGGGCGCGGAGACAATCGTCTTTTCGTGCGTGACGGCCTGCGGATTGCCGCCGTCGAAATCGGAAACAAAAATCTCACCGTCGCCGTTCTCGCTTTGCGCCTTGAACGCGATTTTTGACGTCGAGCCGCGCAACTGGGCGATTCCTTTTTTGCCAGTGACAGCTAGAACAATGTCGTCCGCGAACGCGTGCGCCTGCCGCCGCAAGCTCGCGCCCGTGTAGCTGCGCGAAAGAATTTCACGCTTGGCGAATTTGTCCGAAACGCGGCCGGTCACGTTTCCAGAATTGCTGCCGCTGATTTGATATTGCGCCGCGTCAGGCGAAACGAAACTGAAACCCTGGACGTAAAGGTCGAATTTCAAAACGCTCGCGACCTCGCCACTGAAACCGTCGAGCGAAACGGGGATGGGTTTTTGGCCTATGACGTTGATGTCATGCGAAATGGTAATTTCATTTTGCGCGCTGGAAAAATTTAGCGCAAAGACAACGAGAAAGACCGGCAGACAGATTTTTAGGAAATATTTCATTCAGACATTCTTTTGAGTTGAGGATTGAAATTGATGGTGTATGTGCGCTGCTTGTCCGTTGCGCCATCGGGGAACGGCGCGACGAATGTGACGCGGTCGAGTGTGCGCTGGACGGAATTATCCACGCTCGTGTCGCCTGACTGCGTCAGGATGCGTGACGAAATCACCGTGCCGTCGCTGGCGATGGTCACGGAAACTTTCACGTTCTCGTCGTCGTTTGCAATTGTATCCGGCAAAGTCCACTCATGATCATAAACGCTTCTGACAACGCTTGCGTAATTTGCGTAGGACGCGCTGCTTTCGCCGGGCATTTCAATTTGCGTGGGTTGAGACAATTGTTTCTGCAATTCAGCGGCAAGGTTTCTTGCCGCCTGCGAATTGTCTTTCGGTTTTGTCGCCTTGGAGCTGTTAAGCGCAGGGCGCGTCACCAAATGCAAATCCACTTTCGGCGTGTGCGGCTGGGTTTCAGTGGGCGCGGGCGTTGGCGGCGGCGGTTCAGTCGCGAAAAGTTTTTCCAGTCGCTCCGCAAGTGTGGGCTGCGGCGCGGGCGCGGGCTGGATCATCGGTCTTGGCGCGGGCGGAGTTGGTTGCGGCGGCTGTGGCGGCGGCGTGACAATTGGCGTTGGCGGGGGAGGCGTTGCGTTTTTGACGCCGCTGTTGAACGCAGCGTCAATCAGGTTGGCCGGAATCACGTCAATCACCTTGGAGTCGTCCGCTTTCGGCGTGGAATTAAAAAATGCCGGGCCGACAAATAAAATCACGAGCAGCAGCAGGTGAAACCCTGCCGTGGCGATGACGCATTTTTTTTGCAGCCGGTTCATTTCGTCGTCGGGTCGGTCCGCAGCGAGTAGCGCGTGATGCCGTTTTTCTGGCAGCCGTCAATCAGCGTGGCGACATCTCCGTAAGGCGCATCCTTGTCCGCGCGGATGTAAATGATCAAATTCGGATTCTCCCGAAAATCCTGGGCGAGCCGCGCAATCATCTGCGTCAAAATCATCCGTTGTTTGTTGAGCGCGTATACGCCCGTGTTGCTGACCTCGACGGTGCGGACGTTTCGCGGATCAATCTTTTTAGTTTCTGCCGCGCCGCCGCGAGGAAGTTTTAAATCAATGCTTTTGTCCAGCAGCGGCGTGGTGATGACGAAGATGATGAGCAGCACGAACGCCAGGTCCAACAGCGGGGTGATGTTGATGTCGCTCAACGTCACCAGCGGATTGCGTTGTGAAAATCGTCGCATGGCAATTATTATTCATCCGCGAGAAATTCTGTCTCCATTTTGGAGACGAGTTCCTGCGCGAAGTTGTCGAGGCCGACGGTGAACACGCGAAGATTATGCACCAGCCAGTTGTAGCTGAACATCGAGGGAATCGCCACGAGGAGTCCGGCGACGGTAGTGATGAGCGCGGCGCTCACGCCGGGCGCCATCGCGGCCATCGTCGCGCTGCCCTGCTGCGCAATGCCGGCGAACGTGCTCATCACGCCCCAGACCGTTCCGAGCAATCCAATGAACGGCGCGCCACTGACTGCAATCGCCAGCAGGATCAAACCGGATTCCAGTTTCAATGATTCCTGCGCGACGACATTCTCCAGCGCACGTTTGACGTGTTCCATGTTTTTGAGCGAGACCTGCTGTTTGCTGCGTTCGCCGCCCGGCCCGCGCAACCGCGCGTCAAGCTGCACACAGCCGACCTGATACACCTCGTAGAGCGGGCAGCCTTCGACCTGAAGCTTCCGGTCGAAAAGGTCGAGCACGGTTTTTTGTGCGTGGAATTCCTGGTCGAAGTAATAATTCAGCTTCCGCGCACGGCGCATTTGCAGGGCTTTCGAGACCATGACGGACCATGCGATGATGGAAAAAATGATGAGACAGACGATGATCGCCTTGGCTTCCGGCGTCGCCTGTTCCCAGACATATATGAGTTCCGCCTTGTTTGAAGCGGTTCCCACAGCGGCAAATAGACAGAGTCCTTCCATAAATTACGACTGGTGGTCTGACCGTGAGGAACCGATGCGGCCAGTGGCAGGCGGTCGAACAATTTTCCTGCCGCGCTAATTATTAGCCGCCGCAGAAAAATTGCCAAGCCTTTTTACAAGGAAAACAAACTTTGTGCGCGCCGGAAAAATCGCTTACAAAATACGCGATGTCTCGTCCGCGCATTGCCGGCCTGTTGCTCGCATTCGTCACGCTGCTGGTTTATATGCCGGCGGCGCACCACACGTTTGTGCTGTATGACGACGGGGATTACATCACGGAAAATCTCATCGTGCAGAACGGCCTCACGTGGGCGGGGATCAAATGGGCGTTCACCACGTGGCATGCGAGCAACTGGCATCCGCTCACCTGGATTTCGCACATGCTGGACTGCCAGCTTTTCGGCCTTAACGCCGGCGGGCATCATTGCGTCAACGTGTTGTTTCACGTCGCCAACACCGCATTGCTCTTTATTTTACTGCTGCGGTTGACGGCCGCCTTTTGGACGAGCTTGTTAATCGCCGCTCTGTTCGCATGGCATCCAATGCACGTTGAAACCGTCGCGTGGGCGTCGGAGCGCAAGGACGTCCTGAGCACATTTTTTGAAATGCTCGCGCTGCTAGCTTATGTGAGTTTTGTCAGGAAACGAAAAAATGATGGTCAGAAGCCGGAATCGGCGGGAATGCGACCTCCGGCTGACGGTTCTTACTGGCTGGCGCTGTTTTTCTTCGCGCTCGCATTGATGTCCAAACCGATGCCAGTGACGATGCCGTTTGTAATTTTGCTTCTGGATTACTGGCCGTTGAAAAGATTTCCGGTTTCCGGTTTCCGGTTTCCGGTTTTTCTGCGGCTTGCATTTGAGAAATGGCCGTTCTTTCTGCTCTCGGCGGCTTCGTGCATCGTCACTTATCTCTCCCAAAGAATGTCGGCGGTTGTGTCGCTGAAAGGACTTCCGCTGGACATGCGGCTGGACAACACGCTGGTTTCCTACGTGCGCTATTTGCAGAAACTGTTCTGGCCGGAAAACCTCGCCGTCCTTTATCCGCTGCCCAAGCTGTATCCGTTTTGGCAATTGATGCTGTCGCTTGCGGTCTTGATTGCGATTTCATGGCTCGTCTGGCGCGGGCGCAAACGGTTTGCGTATCTGCCCGTCGGCTGGCTTTGGTTTCTGGGAACGCTCGTGCCTGTCATCGGCGTTGTGCAGGTCGGCAGCCAGTCGATGGCCGACCGTTATTCCTATTTTCCATCAATCGGAATTTTCATTGTCGTCGCGTTTGGCGCGCGCGATCTGGCGGGACGGTTTCAATTTTCAAAAATTACAACCGCGGTCACAGCCGGTTCGATTCTCGCAATTTGTTTGATTCTCATGGAAAAGCAATTGAGCTATTGGAGCAACGACGAGACTCTTTTCAGCCACGCCGCCGTCGCTACCGACGAAAATGAAGTCGCACACCTTAATCTCGGCGTCGCACTCGAAAAACAGGGGCGCTACACGGAGGCAATTGCCCAGTATCGCGAATCGCTGCGGATTTATCCAAAAAGCGTGGACACGCATAACAACCTCGCCAACCTGCTCGAGAGGAACGGAGATACGAACGCCGCGCTTTCCGAATATCAGGTAGCTCAACAGCTGGATCCCAAGGCCGTCGCCCCGCACAACAACCTCGGCACTTTTTTGGTTGAAATGGGACGGTTCGACGAAGCGATGAAGCAATACGACCAAGCCGCGCAGCTCGACCCGAACGACGCCCACGCCTTTTATTTGAGGGGCAAACTGCTGCTCCGCGAAGGGCACGACAGCGAAGCCATCCCGCAATTTCAGAAGGCCGCAGAATTCGCGCCGGACAATTTTCAGATGCTGGCCTATATCGCGCGCGTGCTGGCCTCCGACGCAAACGCCCAAATACGCAATGGTAATACCGCCTACCTGCTTGCATCGAAAGCCAACGTCCTGACCGACGGCTTCCAGCCTGCCATGCTCGACACGCTCGCGATGGCCTACGCCGAACTCGGCCGTTTCGACGACGCGCTGCAGGCCGAGCAGGACGCCGTCACCCTCGCTTCAAAATACAGCCTCAGAGACGACGTCAACGCGATGAACGAACGGCTGCAACTTTACAAAAACCGGGAACCCTACCGGGAATCCTACACCAACGCAGCGGTCAATCTTCCAAAGGTGATCACCCAGTTCATTTATTAAGACGCGGCAGCAGGGAAATTTTTTCCGGATCGAAAAACTCCGCCAGCAGTTTTGCATTGGTCTTTGTCGAGGCATCCGGTTTTTCCGGCGAGACCAGAACGACGCGCGATTTCGCCCGCAGATTTTTCGGCAGCGCTTCCAGCGTGAGAAGGACTTGATTCATGGTCCCAAGCTTGTTTTGCGCCACGATGATTGGCGTTGCACGCAACGCCACAATCAAATCGCGCGAATCAAAACCTTCGCCGAGCGGGCTCAACAATCCGCCCGCGCCTTCAATCAGCAAAATATCAAACCGCCTTTGCAGCGCGCGGACGTGCGCGAGAACTTGCGACAATTTTACCTTTCGCTTTTCTGCGCGGGCGGCCATCAGCGGCGCAATGGCCGCGTGGAAATGCCACGGATTGATTTCGTCGAGCGACAGCGCTTTGTTCATCGCCTCAAATATTTTCCGGGCGTCAGTGCGGCCGCCGGAGCAAATGGGCTTGAGCGCCGCCGCATTGACGCCTGACTCGCGCAGAAATTTCACCAGCAGCACGGTCAGAACCGTTTTGCCGACGCCAGTGTCCGTGCCGGTCACGAAAAAGATTTCCCTCTTCATCCGGCGACATCAAAGCGCAAATCGTTCCGCCACGCCACCAAAACCGCGCTGAAGCTCGGTCGTTGGTCAAAGTCCCGGTGAAAGGCAATTGGATGGAAATGCTAGGGACTGGCTTTTTTGACCCCTTTTCATCGGTCACCCATGGTTCAATCCTTCATTTTATGGTTGTTTTGCGGAAAGTCCCCGTTTGGACCGGATAATGGCTAAAACGGCCAAATTTTATGTAAATCGCTGTGGAGCAATACTTTTTCCATCCGAGGAGGCATAAATTCCATCGGGAGCAACGTAATTTCCATCGGGAGCAAAGCCAAATCCATCGGGAGCGGGGCAAATTCCACCTGGAGCAAATCAAAAACCGCCGGGAGCAGCGCGAATTCCATTGGGAGCAAAGCGAATTCCGTTGAGAGCAACGGGAAATCCATTTGGAGCTGTGCTCCATCCGTTCGCAGCTGCGGTTTTATCATCCAGAGCCGGTTTATGGACGGCAGCAGCCGCGTTGCAGGGATTTGCGGCATGGTTTTCCCGGCTTGGATGACATCTGCCATCAAAACCGTTGACGTTGTCCGCTCAAATCAATTATTCTGCGCGGCTCGTTAAACGAGAATTATTGTGAATATCACCGTTGAAAATCTGGCACCGTGCAAAAAACTCCTCCGCGTGGAAGTGGACGCGAAGGCCGTGGACGAAATCTTTGATGCCATCACCAAGGATTATCAAAAGCAGGCCGCGCTGCCCGGCTTCCGCCCCGGCAAGGCGCCGCGCGACATGATCGCCAAAAAATACGAGGCCGACATCAAGGACGAGGCCAAGCGCAAGCTCATCGGTGAGAATTACCGCAAGGCGCTCGACGAGAAAAAAATCTCCGCCATCGGCCAGCCCGACATCGAGGAAATCCAGTTCGGACGCGGACAGGTTTTGCAGTTCGCTGCGACCATCGAGACTGCGCCGGAATTTCAAGTGCCGGAATACAAGGGCCTGCCCGTCAAGCGCGAGACCAAATCCGTCACGGACGAGGACGTGGAGCGGGCGTTGAACCTGCTCGCGCAGCAGCACGTCAAATATGAGACTGTCACGCGCGAGCTGAAGATGGGCGACGTGGCCGTGGTGAACTACACCGGCACCTGCGACGGAAAACCGATCACCGAAACCGCGCCGACGGCGAAGGGTTTGACGGAGCAGAAAAATTTCTGGGTGGACATCGCTCCAAACACATTCATTGCCGGATTTGCCGACCAGCTTGTCGGTGCAAAGGCCGGCGAAAAGCGCACGGTCAATGTGGATTTCCCCGCCGATTTTGTCACGAAACAACTCGCGGACAAAAGGGGTGTTTACGAGGTCGAGGTCATCGAGGTGAAGGAAAAAATCCAGCCGCCGATTGACGACGAACTGGCGAAAAAATTCGCGGCGGAAAACCTTGAGAAGCTCCGCGCGGGCGTCCGCGTGGATTTGGAAAATGAGCTGCGTCATTCGCAACGAAAAGCAGTCCGCACCCAGATCATTGATGCCCTGCTCGGCGGCGCGAATTTTGAACTGCCGGAAACTGCGGTCGCCCACGAGACGCGGAACGTGGTCTACAACATTGTGCAGGAAAATTCCAAGCGCGGCGTACCGCGCGAATTGATCGAGAAGCAAAAGGACCAGATTTATTCCTCCGCCGCAAACACCGCCAAGGAGCGCGTGCGCCTGGCGTTCCTAATTCAGCGCATTGCGGAACAGGAAAAAATTTCCGTCACACAGGAAGAAGTCTTTCAGCGAGCGCAGTCACTGGCGGAGATGTATCAGATTCCGCTCGATAAATTCATCAAAGATTTGCAGAAGCGCAATGGCGTGAACGAGCTTTACGACCAGATAGCCCATGAGAAAGTCCTCGAATTTTTGGAGATAAACGCCAAAATCGAGAACATCCCCGCATCTGAAGCAAAAAGCTGAGCGGATCTTTGGCCGGGCGCGGGTTTTATCGACATACAGTTTTAATTAACCAAACGGTTACTTCGCGCGTCTAGTGTTTGACGAATGGCGGCAAAAGCCCCATGATTTCAGCAACATGAAAAAATCCAGCGCAGCTCTTTGTGCTTTTTTCTTCGCCGCCCTTGTGGTCGCGGCGCAGACGAATACGGATTCCGTCCCGGTGCGCGCGATGGCGCTTCAGGACTGCATTCAGGAGGCGCTGACGCACAATCTCGACGTCCAAATCGAACGCATCAATCCGCAGATTTCGCTTTACGATCTGCGAGCGGACTATGGCGGCTACGATCCGACGCTCAGTGTTTCCGGCCAGCACAATCACAATGAATCCGGGCCCGATGGCGCATCGGTCAGCGTTTCGGACGGGAATACCTTCAAATCCAGCCTCGATGGCGCAACCCCATGGGGCATGACCTACGGTTTGAGCGCCAACGCATCCAAGAATTACGAGCAGACAAACTTTTTTGACAGCTCCAGCGGCTCGGTCCAGTTGGACGTGACACAACCGCTGCTGAAAAATTTCTGGGTGGACAACAACAGGCTGACAATCCGCGTCGCCAAAAACCGTCTGAAATATTCCGAGCAGGGCTTGCGCCTTCAAATCATCACCAGCGTCACCGCAGTTGAGAACGCCTATTACGAGCTGATTTACGCGCAGGACAACGTGACGGTGCAGCAGGAGGCGCTTGACCTGGCGCAAACGCAGCTGGATCAAGACAAAGAGCGAGTCCAGATCGGCACGCTGGCCCAATTGAGCGTCCAGTCGGACGAATCACAAGTCGCCTCAAGCCGGGCGAGTTTGATCGCCGCGCAAAACACACTCTCCATTGACCAGAACACCTTGAAAAATCTGATCACCGATTCGTATGCCGAAACGCACGGCACGAACATCCAGCCGACCGCGACGCTCGAGGCACCGCTGCAATTGTTCGACTTGCAGGACAGCTGGAACAAGGGCATGAGCGAGAGGCCGGATTTGTTGCAGGCGCGTCTCAACGTGGAACAGCAGGGCATCCAATTGAAATTTTACTTCAACCAGCTTTTCCCTGAACTGGATTTGATCGGCACCTACGGTTACAACGGCGCGGGGCAGAGCTTCGACAACACCGGAAACCAGATCGAATCGCGTGATCGTCCGTTTTACACCTACGGCGCGCAGATTTCAGTTCCGTTGACCAGCACAGCGCCACGCAACCAATATAGGACCGCCAAGGCGACGATGCAGCAAGTCGTGCTGCAGCTCAAACAGTTCGAGCAAAACGTCATGGTGGAAATTGACAATGCCGTGAAACAGGCGCAATCCAGCTACGAAAGCGTGGATGCCACGCGCGAGGCCCGCATTTACGCCGAGGCAGCGCTCGACGCCGAACAGAAGACCTACGCTGTCGGCAAGGCCACGACCTTTGAAGTCCTGCAATATCAAAGCGCCCTGACCACCGCACGCGGCGCGGAAATACGCGCGCTAGCCAATTACGAGGAGGCGCTCGCCAATCTCGCCGAGCAGGAAGGCAGCACGATCGAACGCAACGGGATTGACATCGATGCGAAATAATTTCCAGCTCACCAGAAATTCCACGCGCCGCGCCAGACAATCCACAAGCCGAGCAGAAAATTCGTGATCGCGTGCGCCGTCATCGCGTCGCCGAGGCGGTCTTTGCGGATGACCAGCCATTGAAAAGCCACGCCGCATATAATTCCCGCCAGCCATTCGTTGTGTGAAAACCCGAAGACGAGCGCCGTCGCAAAAAACGGCAGCGGCAGAAATTTATTGAGCGGCACGGACAGGAAATTCTGGCTGGCGAAGTAGCGATGCAAAAATGACCTGTAAAAGACTTCCTCAAGCGGCGGGACCACGAATGTCATTCCTAAAACATGAACGGCAATGAAAAACCATGCGAGCGGTGAATTTTGTCCAAAAGCCTCATTGGGGTTTCCCGTCGCACCTTTGCTGGAAAATTTTGGGTAAAACGGATCAAGCCCGACCCAAACCGCAAATATTCCCACGCTTACCAGAATTGCCTCCCACGAAATCGCCCACCGCATTTCGGCGACGAGCGGACACATTTCCCAAATGAGCCAGGCACCGGCCAAGGTTTTCGCAAAATAAAGCCAGTAGGCCGATGTTTCACCTAATTTTCCCTGGCAGGCTGTCAGCGCCAGAAAAATCACGAACGGGGCGACGCGAACCGTTGCGGGCGAGCCAGAGAATTGTTTTTCCAGAAAGCGCACGCAAATCTTCCGGTGGATATTTATTCGCCAAGCCCCAGCTTCTGTTCCGAGCCGTCCGGGCTTACCAGCGTGATGCCGTTCGAGGTGATTTCCTTCACCCGAAAGCCGCCCACGCTGTCACCAACATAGACGGTTTTGCCATCCACAATGGCCCAGGATTTCTCCCCATAAACAACGCCCTGCAATTTCATGCCTGATGATGAAGGTGGAGCTTTTGCAACGGTGTTTGAAGTTGTTGGCGCATTGGTGGCTAGGACGACGGCAGACGCAACGATTGCAGGTGCCGCCGGCTGAGCCGTTGAAATTTCCGAGGCTTTCGCCACAGTCGCCGGCTTGTGCTTCACCAGCGCCAACCCGATGAAAAATGCTGCTGCGCCAGCCAGAGCAACCACGGCCACTGGCAGAAGCCAGTCCGCTACGCCGCGCCGAGCAGGTTCGACCGGTCGCAGCGGCGGCTGACCGGACGGCGGATTCGGCTGTTGCGACTGCCGGGCTTGTTTCAGCGCGTCGTTGATAAGGCTCATGCGTTGATTTTTCCTTCCAGTTCGTCAATGGCGCGTCCCACCATGCGATAATTAATGCGATCACTCTGCTCGACAAAACCAGCGAGCAGCGCCTTGTCGCAAAGGGCGTTGATCAGACGCGGAATTCCACGGCTGTAAAGATAAACCCGCCAAAGCGCGGGCTGCGTGAAGAACGGCACGCCACGGGCGCCGGCGAGTTCGAGCCGGTGCTGGATATATTGACCCGCCTCGTATCGGGTGAGCGGCATGAGATGATAACGCACGGTGATGCGCTGGCGCAATTGCTTCAGGCGCGGGCTGTTCAGGCGATGGCGCAATTCGGGCTGGCCCATCAATACAATCTGCAACAGTTTCCGGTCGTCGGTCTCGATGTTGGAAAGCAGGCGGACTTGTTCGAGCAGGTCCTCCGTAAGGTTTTGAGCCTCGTCAATGATCAAAACCGTTTCCTTTCCCTGGCCGATTTGTTTCAGAAGAAATTCGCTGATGGCCGCAACGGTCTCCAGCCGGTCATGTCCGCGCACTTCAAGGCCGAACTCCGTCGCGATGGCCTTCATCAGTTCGTTTGCGTTCAGCACCGGGTTCAAAATCAGCGCGGTGGAATATTTTCCGTCCAGCTGTTCGAGCAGCGCGCGGCAGAGCGTCGTCTTGCCCGCGCCGATTTCCCCGGTAAGCTGCACAAAGCCCTTGCGCTCGCGGATGCCGTAAAGCAGATGGTTGATCGCCTCGCGGTGCTTTCCGCTGTGGAAAAGCAAACGCGGGTTCGGCGTGAGGTCGAACGGCGCCTGCTTCAATCCATAAAACTCCAGATACACGTCCGGCTTTTAACAAAAAACTCCGCGCGCCGCAAAGAAAAGGTTTTGGCCGCGATCCACCGGACGGAGTTCCCGACCAGAGGTCATTTGGAAATAATTTTCCGCGCTACCTGCACCAACGCTTCCGCCTCGGCCTGTGTGCCGATCGTGATGCGCAAATAATCCTGGACTTCCGGCGCGTTGAACCAGCGGACGAGAATCTTTTGTTCGCGCAATTTCTGCAGCCAGTCATTTGCAGGAAATTTCGGGGGCCGCACGAGAATGAAGTTCGTCTGGCTCGGAAAAACACGGAAGCCTAGCTTCGTCAACTCGGAGTCAGACCATTCGCGCGTGGCGATGATTTTCTGAATATTGGCGCGGTAATAATCGATCTCGTCCAGCGTCGCCGCAGCGGCGATCTGGCCGAGGCCGTTGACGTTGTAGCTGTCGCGAATCTTGTCCAGCGCCGCGATGAGTTCGGCGTGGCCGACAAAATAGCCGACACGCTGGAAGCACAGCGAATACGCCTTGGAAAAGGTCCGCGCCACAAGAACGTGCGGGAATTTCAGCGCCAGTTTCAGCGCGTTCTCTTCGGCAAAATCCACGTAGGCCTCGTCCAAAATCACGACGCCCTTTTGCGCTGCGCAAAACTTTTCCAATTCAGACGTCTTGTAACCGCGCCCGCTAGGCGCGTTCGGCGTCGTCACAAAGGTCAGCGCCGCGTTGAAATTCCATTGCCTGCCACGCTTCAATTCGCTGACCCTCGGCATCGAAAAATCAGGATTCAACGCCGTCACATTCTTCTTCGCGCCATGAATGTCCGCCAGCACCGGATACAGTGAATAGCTCGGCGTGAAATATTGCACCGTCGACGCCACTTGTTTGGAGATCTTGGCCATGGGCGTGCTTGGTTTCGGCTCCACGAAGCATCTCATCGCCATTGCCAGCAATTCATCCGAACCGTTGCCGACGATGATGTTCTCCGCGCGGCAGCCATGCAGCCTGGCCAGCTTTTCGCGCAGCACCTGCGCCGTCGGGTTCGGATACAGCCGCAACCGCCCGTCCACCGCCGCCCGGACCGCCGCCAGCACGCCCGGCGACGGCGGATACGGATTCTCGTTGGTATTGAGTTTGATCAGCCCCTGGATCTTCGGCTGCTCGCCGGGAACATAGGCGTGCAGGTTATGAACAAGCGGACGAATCAATTTATTCGTCGCGTTCATTTCAAATTTGCGGGTGCAGCCACGAGCCGCACCGGGCCGAGCAGGCCGGACGGCAGCGGTTCGATCAGATTCAAGTTTTGCGGCTGGAAACGGTTGCCGAACTGCCGGGTCACTCCCTCGTAGTCATAATTCGGAAGCTTGATGCTCGCCATGTAGTTGACGGCGAGGTTGGCGACATCGATGCGGATTTTATTTTCGCCGGCCTTGAGCTTGCCGGTCACATCAATCGCATACGGAGGACACCACACCGAGCCGACACGCTGGTCGTTGACATAAACCACCGCGGCTTCGCGGACGGGAGCGGTCAACTCCGCGCGATAACCCTGTCCGCCCCGTTCCTCAAGGGGGGTTGCCTGTCCGAAATCAAAACTCACGGACAAACCATCCTGCAACATTCCCGGCGCCACCGTGACCGTCTTTTCGTAGGTCGCGACGCCTGAAAAATTAATCTCGTTCGTGAGCGTCGTCCAGGATGCGAGCGTGTCCATCGCCACGGGCTCGGCATTTGTGCCGAAACGAACCGTCCATCCAGTGCTCAAATCAACAGGCGACGGCAATTCGCCCTCAAAGATGGCAGCTTTCGGCGCGGGCAAAGTGCGTGTCGTGAACGCAACAATCGTCGAAGCGTAGGGCTCGAGCTTCAAGTTGATGGTGGTTGAGCCGTCGGATTTATCCGTGATGGCCGCAGGGCTGGCGCCGCCGGTCATGGGATCCCAGATTTCCGGTTGCAATCCCATCACACGAAACGCCGCCTGCACGTTCTTCGGTTCGTTGCTCGTGTTGGCGACAAAATATATTTCTCCGGCATCGGTGTGGCGGTGGACAATGCCGATATCCGGTGCGGCGGGCGACATCGCCACGTCCGGCGCCAGGCGTTTGGCCAGCGCCGCGGCCAGTTGATTTTCGTCCTCGATGAAAATGCCCGGCGCATCCGCATCCTTGAACAGATGCTGGACGATGTCACGCACGGCCTGAGTGTCGGCATCGGGCGTCATGTAGCCCGGCGCCCGGTCCGGCAGGCGGCGCGTGGCGATGACGATGCCTCCGCCGCGCGCAAACTCCTCCAGCGTCTTCATCGTGGCCAGCGGGATGCGCTCAACCCCCGGCAGCACCACAACACGATAATGCACATCGCCGAAAGCCAGCGTGTTGCCCGAAACCTTCCCGCGCATGGCGAGCAACTGGTCGTCAAAGAAATCGAGATTGTAGCCCGCATCGGTGATCAGCTTGACGGAACTGCCCACTTTGGCCCCCAGCGTTTTGCTCATGCTGAAATCCCTTCCCAAGTCCGTCCACGCATCACTGTTCGGCATGAACAGCGCGACATCATTGGCCGGCGTTCCCTGACGGAGAATATAGCTGACGCGCTGGAGGTATTTCGTCACGTCGGGCATCACGATCCACCACGGGTTCTTATCGTCGAAGACTCCAGCAGCGTAAAAGCTCCAGCCCGGATACGGCGCGCCCTCCGCCGTGTAAGGCCAGCCGTGGCAGATGATCTGGTTGATGCCGCAGAGAAAATGCAAATCAGCCTCCGCCTTCATGTCCAAAGGCGTCGCGCGGAACACCGGCGAATGCAGCCAGGTGAACGTCTCGGATGAAGTCACCGGCTTGCCGAGCAAATGGCTGGCCGACGCCGCCCAGCGCGTGGCCGAGAATTCCTTCTCCGTGTTTCTTCCGCCCAATTCGCCCTCCGGCAAATCGCAGTAGGCGTAGCTGAAGAGCGCGGCCGGCGGCGTGCCGTAGGCCTGGATGCGGAACCTGCTGTTGCTCGCCTGCGCCAGATTTTTGAACCCGGTGATGAAGTAATCATTGAAAATTTCCGTGACCGTCTGGCCCCAGTCATGACGGATGTCGAGAGTCTTGGGTCCGAAGTCGCCGAACAGCGCTGGCAACAGCGGCTTCAAGTCATAGCCGCGACGCTTTTGAAATTCCGCGAGGAAATTCGGCGTCCAATTTTCGCCGCCCACCTCCAGGCTGTCGCAGAAAATGGAATACGGCGGATTCGGCCCGCACGCATTGATCGCCGGCTCGGCAATTTCGCTGATGAACTTACCGATGGCGGTCGGGCTGTAATGATCCACGATGAAACCCTCGCCGCCAATCGCCGCGCGCTTCACATTGACCAACCCCGGCAGGCCGAGCGTGTAGAATGTCACCTGCGACGCCCCCTGCAAATCTGACGGCAGCACCGCCGTGTTGTTGCGCACCTCCAGCGGCACATACGGGCTACCGCCTGCGGGCGCACCCGTCACCGGGCCGAGCAGCGCCGCGACAATTTCGCCGGCGTCCCCGCCACGCGTCGCCGGCTCATCCACACTGGTTTGACCCGCCGACACCTTGACCGGCGCCAAAGCATGCAGCGCGCCTGCGGCTTCGCTCCGGGTAATTTGCGGACCGCCATAGGGCCATCCGCTGCCCAGCGTCAGGTTCATGCGCAGGCCGAGTTCCTTCGCCTTTTCAGCCGTGAACCGCAGCGCCTCCAGATGTTCCGGCGACAAAAACCTGTTGTTCTTCACCCCCGGCAGTTCGCCATCCAGCTGAAGGGCATAAGTCTGCTGCACTTCAAAGCCGCCGAACCCGCCGGCCTTCATCGCATTCATCTCACGCTCCAGTTCCGGCTTGGTGACCGCCGTGCCGAACCACCACCAGCGCGCCATGATCCGCGCATCGTCCGGCGGCTGGTCAAAACTGCCTTGCAACTGCCCGATGCTGTCCGCGCCAAACACCGAACCCGCGGCGAGCAGCGCCGCAACGAACAGGACTGATGCAAATGTTGTGAAACGTGTTTTCATAATCAATATGCCCGACATTTCAGCGGGCGCGTATGCCCGGTGAACAGATGGATGTGCCTACTAAACCAATCTTTCGAGAGAAACACTACAAAAAACTGCATATGTGTCCCGATTAAGATGCCAAACACGGCCGGTTGGTTGCCAGAAACCATTTATCCGGCCCGCGAAGTCATTTACACAGGCCAACCGGTCGTTTACACAGCGCACGAAGCCATTTACCACCCGCAACCGACCGTTTACAAGCCGCAACCGGTCGTTTACGACCCCCGATCGACCGTTTACAAGCCGCAACCGGTCGTTTACGACCCCCGATCGACCGTTTACTACCCCCAACCGGTCATTTACGAGGCGCAACCGGTCGTTTACACCCCA
>Ga0302197_10000949_pt1 | contig 28947 bp, 18 predicted proteins | sample II_Bog_N2_1_FD_193526 | JGI IMG/M metagenome (GOLD analysis project Ga0302197, IMG submission 193526) | Peat permafrost microbial communities from Stordalen Mire near Abisko, Sweden - II_Bog_N2_1 | ecosystem: Environmental > Terrestrial > Soil > Wetlands > Peat | place: Sweden: Abisko... | reverse complement strand
AAGTCCCTAAACCTTCTCTCTGTGATCTATTCCCAGGTGTACTTCCCCACATTTTCAAATCGTCTCAAGGACATTGGCCACGCGTTGGGAAAGGAATGGACTGGCTCTATAACATCAGGATTACAAAGTATTTCGTATCGAACCGAGTGGGAACGGACGCACTCGACCCACTTGAAAACTTCCTTGGTTCGGTATAACAGTGATGACTGTACAGCGTTAGAAACCGTTGCATCTAGCTTGTCTCAAATCATCCGTGAAGCGGCGTCAAGAGCGGATGTCGAGTTCTCGGACAGGCCCAAGAGCATGGCGACGGAAAACGGAATTGGAATTCATGGTTCCTTAGAGTCGATTCTTAAATCGGCCCATTTTAACTATGCACATTCTCGAATTAAGCTATCGTCGGAGGGCGCTAGCCAGGTCCGGGCAGCACAGACAAAGAACGCCAAGAGCCGTCCGCTCCGGCGGACATTTATCGCTATAAAAGCCAGAATTGTCCGCGTCCCCCGTAGACGGACTTGCCCAAGCCACCCAGGGCACAAATTGAGCGCATCCTCCGCATATTCGCAACATTCGCTAATTGATTTGGTATTCAGCAAAACTGGTTGCCGGAAGACCGTTATCACGTACAGAGGGCTAATGGGTTGCTGCAACCTGTGTAATGAGAGATACTCTCCGCCCGCAATCCGATGCCTCAAAGGCCAGATATTCGGGTGGAATTTTCAAGCGTTTGTGAATTATCAGCGCATTGCATTGAGAATGTCCTACCGTCTGATCTCAAAATCAATTTGTGACCTATTTTCAGAGCCAGTGACGCCAGGATCAATATGCGGCTTTTCAAGGAGATTCTCGGACTACTACAAACACACTGAGGATTTGTTACTGCGCAGAATACTTGACGGACCAGTAGTGCATCTTGACGAGACAATGATCAACATTCTTGGTGTTGATCAATACGTCTGGGTCCTCACTGATAATTCCCGGGTGGTGTTTAGGCTACGGCCGAATCGCGAAGCAGGATTCCTGAAGCCACTGCTCTCCGCTTTCAATGGTATTGCTGTGACCGATTTCTATGGAGGGTACGACGCACTTCCGTGCGCTCAGCAGAAATGCCTTGTGCACTTGATTAGAGACTTGAACGATGATTTGTGGAAGAACCCTTTTGACGATGAGTTTGAGGGGTTTGTAGCCGCGGTCCGCGACTTGCTGATCCCGCTTTTGGCAGACGTTCAGCGGTTTGGCCTTAAAGTTCGACATCTCAGGAAGCACCAGAAGCGGATAGATCAATTCTATAGAGACATGATCACAGGGAAACCCTCCATGCGCGAGACGACGAGGCGATTTCGGAAGAGGTTTGAGCGGTACAAGGATTCTCTCTTCTCCTTCATTACCACAGATGGCGTGCCCTGGCACAACAACGCTGCGGAGAGAGCGCTTCGCCATTTTGCGGTCCAGCGAAAGATATCAGGATCATTCAGTGAGAAGGGCGCGGGCGACTACCTTCGTCTACTTTCAATAGCCCAAACTTGCAGATTTCAGCATAAGTCGTTCCTAGGCTTCCTCTTGTCGAAGTCTAGGGACGTGGACGAATACAAAGACCGCAGCAGAGTGCATCCCGACTTGGCGACCGATCCGTGGGAGAGAGAATGATATGCATGCCCGCAACGACAAACCCCGATTGGACAGGAAATTGCCCGGCACCTAGGTCTCTGACCGTTTGTTCTTGTACCAGTACCGTGCCCCATCCTTTCACCTTTTTCCTGGCAGAAGGGTGGGAAACTGCGGACCATAAAGTGCGAAATCACACGGTCAAGGACCTAGGAGAGTCCGATGATTTCAGCGATTTTCTCAGTTGAGAAGTAGACTCGACGGCCCAAGCGCTTGCGCGCCGCGTTGACTTGGCGTGAGAACTCCGTGTCGGATCGAAGGCTGATGCGCAACCCTTCTTCGGAACGGCTCAGAATCTTGGCAAGCTGTCCAGTCGTCAGCAGTGGCCCGGACGATTTGAAAAACTCCTCTTTTGCGCTAGGCACCGTAATCTTCCCCCTCGGTTTCGGGATCTAGGAGACAGAGTAGCGATCATGTGGAATTGATTACAGGGTGAATTTATGGCCAGAAAATCCCGGCAAAAGATGCTCTTGTTCATTTCGCTTTATAAGATATAATAACTGTCATTGTGGTAGTGATGGTCTGACGCTCGTCCGGCTGTGGTGTGCCGCTGAGAGCAATTGACGAAAGAGGGCGCTCGTCGGGTCCATCAGCTTATCCGCTTCGGGCTTTGTGGTGCATGAAACTCGATCTGGATCATCTCTCATTCTCCCCTCTGGGTATATAGCCCCTGCGATTTCGTCATCGTTGATCTTCATTTTTGAATTTTGGTGTTGGACTGCTTCGATGTCCACATAAAGTTGCAGGTCGATGTATGGAAGAACACCGTTTGTCCTCCACAAGGCAAAGAGTTCCGGCTCTATCCTCTTGGCGTTCGTCTTTTCCTGGCACGTCATGTAGTGTTTTTTGAAATGGATTTCTGCTTCCGCATAAGGTACATTGGCGTCCATTGCAAAGAATGAAGTAAATCCCTCTGAAATGTGGCTTCCAATTGAATCACTCATGAAATCTCTGTTGGCCTCAATGGCGTCATCGCCGAGTATCGAATTTTGCAAATAAACCTTGGAATCCTTTGCCTTCCATAGCAATAAGAGATTCTTGAACCTTTCCAGGTATCTCGCTATCGCTCCGTGCTCGTAAGAAATCCGAGGAGGCTTCGAATTGGTTTTGTATCCTTCTGCATCGTCAGGTCTGGCATACCATATCCCGGTGTCCGGATATGGAGCATCGCGTTTGATGCGGCCAAGAACATGGTCCATGAAATCTCTTTTTTCGGAATCCAAAAGGGCATATATTGAGAGAAAATCTGTAACCGTCATCGGTCGTACTGGATCATGTCCTCTTTTAACTAGTTTTACCGTCGCAAAGTCAATGATATAACTGTACCGCTCAACAAGTTCGTCAACTGCGAGGATTGGGTCTTGCTGGATTTGCAAAAAAATCTGGTCGAAGCCAAGATCGCTCTCGTATGGAAAGCGTTTATCTAAAGAGCGCGCTACGTGTCCATCCGCAATTTCTTGCCAGAAGTGTTTCAGGTCAATGCGGAACGCAAGCTGCTTTAGCCAATCAAGAGGTGCGGTTAAGTTCGCGAGGCAGTCATAGGCTTCCAATCTAAACCACGCTGGAATGGCAAGCTTCTCGCAACGCTTTCGATTTGCCATCTATCTTCCTTTCGTTATGCCAGCTACTTCAACGGCTTTTTCTGCTCGGAAGAAGATCGAGCTTTTCAACCAAATCTTCTGCCCGCAGATGCGTGTAGCGTTTGAGCATCTGCATCGACTTGTGGCCGCTGATGGCGGAGACTTCCTGGTCAGAGAATCCGGCTTCGACGAAGCGGCTGACGGCTTCATGGCGGAGGTCGTGAAAGTGTACGTTGACCAGCTTCAATTCACGTTTGATATTCAGCCATACCGGATTGAACTGGTACGGGCGGCGCTTGCCGTCCCGCCCTGGCTCCCCGAAGAAGATCAGGTCTGTGTCTATTGGACGCACGGGATGATTCAGCGCCTCACGGAAAACTGCCGTTGCCGCCGCACTCAACGGCACGGTGCGCGGTGACGTGTTCTTGGTTTCGAGTAGGCGCACGACGCGGCGCTTGAGGTCCACTTGCGGTCGGTGCAGAGTCAGAATCTCCGAGGCGCGCATTCCAGTGGTGAGCGCAACGCGCACTATCCATCGCAGCATTGGATTCGAGTGCACATCGACTGCTGCCAAGAGCCGCTTTTCTTCGTCCTCTGTCAGACGACGATTGCGCCCTGGTCCCGGCGCTGGCCGGCGAATGCTCATCACCGGATTCACGACTAGGCCAATACCCCATTCCTTGATGGCAATCGTAAACAAGTGTCCAAGGAGCGCCAGTTCCAGCCGGACCGTGTTGTTGGCGCGGGGAATCGGCATTCCATTCTCATCTTTGCGGTCTTCTCCGGCGAGTCGCATATCGCGGAAGTGGGCCACGATCTCCGGGTTGAGAGCGGCAAGAGAGTATTTGCCGAGATGCCGCGCCAGAATCGCTGCGCGGCGAAGCTCGCCCTCTTGGGAAGCTGGCCGCTTGGTGGGGGTGACCTCGGCAGTATAGCGTTTCAACGCCTCTGCCAGCGTAAGCCGCTCTGCTGTAGCGCGGACGATATGAACGCCGCGCACCATCTCATCCTCGGTTCGGCGTGCCCAGTCCTCCGCGTCTCGCTTGGTTCGGAATGTCTTGATATTGGTGGGCCAGCCATTCTTCCGAACGACTGCTTTCCAGGTTCCGGAAGGTGTCTTTACGAGAGTCGCCATATTTGCTCCGGTACAGTGCTTATGTTCTGGCACTGTACCGAAATTGTACCGAAAGCGAAACTTAAGCGCAAGTGTACCGAGAATATGGCTGCTATTTCTGTTGCCTAGTGTTCTGTATTATATTGATTATAAGTGTCTTATATGTGTATTGTTTTGGTGGGCCTGCAGGGATTCGAACCCCGAACCAAGGGATTATGAGTCCCCTGCTCTAACCGTTGAGCTACAGGCCCTTCTTGTAAAACCATTGATTTTTGTGCTGCATCTTGAGATCGGAATTCCCCTACGCCTAAAAACACAGCTACTTTCTACCAGTTGACGTTTCCGAAGCTCGCATATCGAGCGTTGCCTTTCGGTTGAAAACAATTTGTACAATTTCGCCAGTGGGATGTGCACATGGCGCTGTGAAACCATCACGCTGGATTTCCCGCCAGCCTCATGATTGTAAACTCATCTCCTCCAACTTCGTCCAGCCCGGTCAGTGCAATTTGTCTAAATGGGCCGCCTGCCAAGGTGCCTTGACCACGAACGGTTCCCAGCATTTGAGCCCCTAGGCATTGCACACGGCTTGATATTGCTTGACAACCTGTGCGAACTGTCCGCGTGGAATAAGTTGCAAAAGCTGCGAGAAAGCTCTTCATACTCATGTCATGGATGATCCTCTCGTGTCTGAATATGGTTCTGCTCAGGATTCCACTCCAGAGTGAAGGGTATCGGCACGCAACCGCACTCCTCAAGCCGCAAGAGCTATCGGTTTATCTTGGGCTGCAATAATTCGAATCAGGCTCCAGGATGCCTTTAAACTTTCGCTGGGGGCTCCTCAGGCGTACTCTGCAAAGGGTCAATGGAAAGACGATACAAGCCTGCCTGCCATTTTGCCTCGCGCACGATTGGCACATGACTTCTATCTTCCTCCCTTTGAAGTGCTTAAAAATCGGTATAATGCCTCAATCATCCTCAATAGGCAACCGGCTAAGCACAGCATGGAACTACAAGAACCTTTGTCGCGCAGTTGCCAAAAATGACCCAACACAACCGAGGCCTTCACCTGCTTTAATGGAATCGATGACATCACCAACTTTATTGGTCCTGGCCGCCGGTATGGGAAGCCGCTACGGCGGCTTGAAGCAAATTGATCCAGTTGGCCCAGGTGGCGAAGCCATCATGGACTATTCGATCTACGACGCCCTCCGCGCTGGGTTCGGCAAGATCGTGTTCGTCATCCGCAGAGACATTGAACAACCGTTCAAGGAAATCATAGGGGCGCGTTTTGAGAAGCGCATTGCGGTCGAATATGTCTTTCAGGAACTCGACAAACTGCCGCCCGGGTTCGCCGTTCCTTCCGGTCGGACCAAGCCGTGGGGCACGGCGCATGCGATTCTGATGGCTGCCTGCGCCATTAAAGAGCCCTTTGCTGTGATTAATGCCGACGATTTTTACGGAGCGGAAGGTTATCGCGTCCTGGCGCAGCATTTGCAGTCCGGCACGGCAGACTACGCCATGGTCGGATTTGTTCTACACAATACGCTCTCTGACTTTGGAACGGTGTCACGCGGAGTGTGTCGGGTGAATGGCGACAGGTTTCTCGAAAGCGTTGTCGAGTTGACAAATATCGAACGCGATGGCGAGTATGCCAGGAGCACTGATGGGACAGGCCAGGTGACCCGACTGGCAGGTAACGAAGTGGCTTCCATGAACATGTGGGGGTTTACTCCCCAGATTTTTGCGCAATTGCAAGAACAGTTTCAGCGATTCCTCGACCTCAATGGTTCAAATCTGAAGTCGGAATTCTACATTCCCAGAGTAGTAAATGAATTGGTTTTGGCTGGGCGCGCGCGGGTGAAGGTTTTGCACACGAATGATTCATGGTTCGGCGTCACCTACCGCGAAGACCACTCTCGTGTCGTCGAAAGCATTGACCGCCTCATCCACGGCGGTCATTATCCGGAAAGGCTCTAGTGATGAGCAAAGATCACAACCTCGGCGCCGTGGTGCGCCATTTCCAAATCTCTGGCGAATTCTACGGCGCTTCGTCTTGCGGCAACGGCCATATTAACGACTCTTATTGCGCCATCTTCCATCAGGCAGGCGTACCAGTACGCTACCTCCTGCAGCGCATCAATCACAACATCTTCAAGAATCCCGCCGCCCTCATGGAGAATATTCAGCGCGTGACGTCGCATCTTGCCGCACAGGTAGCAGGTGAGCAGGACCGCAACCGGCGTGTGCTTACCCTCATTCCGGCGCGTGACGGGCGGGCCTGGCATGTGGATGAAGAGGCCAATCATTGGCGCGCGTACCACTTCATTGAGAAGGCCCACACCTATGATGCCGTCCAGTCCGCGGATCAGGCATTTCAGGCGGCCAAAGCGTTTGGACACTTCCAGAAAATGCTCGCCGACCTGCCCGCGCCCCGATTGCACGATACCATCCCGGACTTCCACCACACGCCGAAACGGTTTAGAGCGTTGGAGCAGGCAATCGCCTCGGACGTGGCGGGCCGCGCCATCCTGGCTACTCCTGAAATTGACTTTGCGCTCGCGCATCAATCCATGGCCAGCGTTCTGCTGGATGCAACCCTGCCGGAGCGCGTAACCCACAACGACACCAAGTTCAACAACGTCCTGCTCGATGACGCCACGGGCGAAGGCATTTGCGTCATTGACCTCGACACCGTCATGCCCGGCTTAGCGCTTTACGATTTCGGCGACATGGTGCGTACGACGACGAGCCCGGCGATGGAGGATGAGCGTGATCTGTCCAAGGTGACCATGCAGTTCCCCATGTTCGACGCGCTCCTGCGCGGTTATCTCACCACAGCTGGCGGTTTCCTGACGAAAGCGGAAAAGCAATACCTTGCCTTCTCCGGAAAATTGATCACGTTTGAAATCGGCATCCGTTTCCTAACAGACTATCTGGCGGGCGACACGTATTTCAAGGTGCATCGCAACGGCCAAAACCTTGACCGCTGCCGCACACAGTTCAAACTGGTCGAGTCCATCGAGCAGCAAGAAGAAAGAATGGTGCGGCTGGTCGAGTCCCTCGAAGCGTGATCCGCCTTGTGAATTCGGGCGACATATCCAATTGTGCAGTGATCAACCCATGGTGCAAGTAGCTCAAATCCACGTGGCCCGGCATCCGGGTCTGAAGAAGTGCCGGCGCGCAGTCATCCCAGCTATAGCGTAGATCCAAACAGCAGAGCGGTGACCATCGATCTGGCCGACTGACGTTCAGCGATCATGAACAAGGTCCTCGGTATGAGGAAGGAGGAGCCTTTGAGCCCCTCCTCCAGTGCTGCGATTTTGAAATTACGGAATTGGGAGGCACGCTCGGATCCTCTCGGATCTGTGCGTGCCTTTAGGCTATGGCCGGGACGGCACAAGGGTTGCGGCCAGCGTAAGAACATTCGGATTGCTAGGCAGGCAAATGTTCTTCACCACTTTGCTGCCGTCGAGGGTGAAGGAATAGGCATGGGCGTAGAACGCATTGCCCTCACTTGAGCCGTCCGCAGCAAGGCGATACGGCATTTCTGCGGCCACGAACTCGCCTTTCAAACTGCCGCGCTCGGCCCAATCGGAGAGACTCCGCGAGAACGAAGTGGATGTGCCATCCGCATAATTGACAGTGAAGGCCTGCGACTCTTGATTGCCCTCAACTGCCACGGCCAAGATCTTTAGACTTTCAAACTTTCCCGCCGGAAGCGTCACCGTCCTGTCCGTAACCGCGTCGGGCGCATTGGCAGGTCCAAGACGAAAAACGACGCCGTCTCCTACCTGCTCCTGGCCAAGCGCTTGTTCGGAAAGAGCATTGCCCTCGTTGTCGAGTCCGGCTGTCGGTGCGAACTTCGAGCCGTCGCGATAGATGCCCGTGACGTTATAAGCCGACGATAAATCCACTGGCACAGTGCCGCTGAGAACCGGCGTGACCGTCAAGTCCACAGTGATTGAGTGCGACAAGCTTCCCGAAACAGCAGTAACAGTGACCTTGCTGGTTGCCGGGATCGTCGACTTGCTTGTGATGAGCGTCATGATACTGGTTCCGGTGGCGCTGGCAGAACTGAAGGTAGCCGTCACGCCTTCCGGAAGTCCTGACACGGCAAGATTGACCTTGCCATTGAAACTGCCCCTCGGCATGACGAGGATTCTAGCGGTGCCGGTCCTTCCCTGCGGAACCGATATACCCTCCGACGCCGCAAGCAGCGCAAATTCGGCGGGGCCCGCGTTCGGCGAAGGCAGCACGTCATAGAGCGGACGCGCCGGCTTCACTTCCGGATTCTCATCGGCCAGGGAAATGGCCAGAATGCGCACGCTGCCGTTATTCGGCAATTTGACTGTCTTGGCGCCGGCCGGAAGATCGATCGAATACCCAAACAGGTACGAATAGGCATAGTCGACGTTCTTTCCTGCTGCGTCATGGTGATGAGTCGAGTACCAGGCCAGATCGGCGCGCTTGATGAAGCCAGGCTTCAGCCCCGTCATCTCGCCATAGTTGTCGTGCAGTTGATCTTTGGAACTCCACTGCCGATCGTCCCACTGGCCGATGAATCCGCCCCAGTCCTGGATGTTCAACTCGGTCTTCACCCCGCCGATCTCGAACGATGCTTTCTGATCGCCGTTGGCCGAAGCTGCGAGCACGTAAATGCGATTGTAGTGGCCCGCAGGCAGTTTGATCGTCTGTCCCTTGGCCACCACTGCGTTGGGGGTGCCGCTCTTGGCCGCGGCCAGTTGGAAGCGGACATCGTTGAACTGAATCTGCTCCGGCAGCATCTCTGCCGGCAGATTGTTGCCCTTGCCGTCGAACCCGACCGCAGAGGGATCCCCGTCGTTGCTGGCAGTTGCCAGGTTATAGGGCAGCGTTACCGGCGTAGATTGCACGCCTGCAACGGTTGCAGCGGGTGCAGCCAACTTTAGCGCGAAGGTGCGGGGCTGGTATCCGCCAAAGGAGGTGACCAGGACGCCATCGGTTACGGTTGCCGATCCAACCGGCTGTTCCTGTCCGTTCACTTCGCGCGCACTGGTGATCGGTGCAGCGAAAGTGAGTTTTACGTCAGGCTGCGGTTTGCCATCAAGTTCCACCAGTCGCACGACAACTTCGTCGCTCAGCTCTGCTTTCTTGACAGCCAGAACCCGAATCCGAGGATTGCTGACCTTCAACAGAGAGAAGCTGCGGCCCAGCGCGCCTTCATGCTGGGAGGTTGCAAAAGCGAGCAGCGGTGTGTTCAGGCGCTGTGCCTGCCAGTCGGTTTGCGCGGTGCGCCAGCCTTCGGCGTGGCCGGCAATCCCGTACACGAATTCGTGGTGCCCGATATCCTGGGTAGCCTGGTCCGCATAACCGCCAGCAACTCCCGGGGTAAGAATCAGGGTAAGGCGAATCGTGTTGTCGTTCGGTTTGTCCGATCCATTCTTGCAGTCTGTCAGGATCGTGGCGCCGTATTTGCCGCTCATCTCCGTCAGGTCGATCCATTGATGCGACGGCACTTCGAATTTCTTGGGCTGCGCTGTGGACCGCTCGATGGTGCCGATATCCCAGTTATAGGTTGCCATCTGGTTGGATACGGTGAGAGGAAAAGTCGCCTTGAGACTCGACTCCCGGGTGTTCCAGTCGATTACGTTGCCGAACTCGACGCGCTTGCCACCATCGCCTGCGGAGAGGCTGACAGTTTGGACAAACTTCGAACCGGCGGTCTCGCGCGTCACTTCAATGGCTGCGCGGACGGGACCGTCTTCTACGATCTTGATCTGCGCCGGACCCGAGACGTACGCCTTGGGCGCTGCCTGTTCCTGCTCCCAATCCATATTCCAAGCCGGCCACTGGGCAGGATTGTCATAGGAGATTGCGAGGCGCGCGGGAGCCGAAAGCAGTTCCCTGTTGTTCTGCTTGTCGAAGATGCTGGAAACATCTCCATCCTGATTCAGGCGGACGCGGTAATACGCGTTCTCCAGTTCATCCTTCGATACGTGCAGAGAGGATGCGGAACCTGCCTGCTCGTCAGCGGGCTGCACGTCATAGACGGCATAACCGACGGAGGGCAGGCTGGCTACGAAGATCACCTTGCCGCCGGAAATCTGCGCGGGAACGTCTTTTCCGTCCGGAGCCGTTACACGCACTGCCTTTGGCATGCCCTTGGGGAAGTCAACGGTGGCTTCCACCACGTCTTCGCGGTCAATGTTGAGCGGATTGAAGACCACCAGGGGCACCCCCTTGGCGGTGGTGTTCAGGGTTGCGGCGACACCCTCGACTGCGTTGGTCAGAACCCCCGCAAACTGATTCATTGCGATGACATCGTCGTTCCAGGCAAATTCGTACGATCGCGGCGTTGCCGTTCCGGCCGCAAGATCGTGAAAATGTGCGCCCATCGCCAGCGTCCAGGCATCGTTCAGCCTCTGCAACGGGTAGGGGCGCGCACCCAGCCATGTGGCGGCAATCGACGACTTCTCCGCCGCATCCGCCAGCAGTTCTTCATGTCGAATCCAACGTTTCTGGTAAGCCTGCGACGTCAGCGACCCCGCCGAGTGATTGGTCAACTCCATTTCGCCGGTGTAGCGCGGAAGCATGGCTTCCTGGGCGGGAGTGATATCGAGGAACATCTGGTCGGCGGCCGCGGAAATCACGTTCACCGGACCGTCGCCCACCTTAACTGGCGCCGACTCTGGCCGCGATTGCCCACGCATGAAATATTCGCCCGGCAAAGGCAGGCTTACGCTTCCCTTTGTGACGATCGCTTCCAGCCGCTTGACGGAATCTTCCCTCGGAGCCCCACCAATATCGCCCGTGCCGTAGTAGTGATAGTCCGTGAACACGCCGGTGACTTTGCCGTTCAGCTCAACGCGCGCGGCCCAATCGCCCTGGAATCTTTGCAGATCCCGATCTCTCGTCTGCCTGGCAAGCGCAGACTGCTCTCGCCGCAAGCCATTCAACTGTTGCATGTCCTTCGGATCGATCGGCTGACCGCCCTGACGAGCTTCTTGAATTCTGTGCTGTAAATCGCCGATCTTCTTCTCTAGTTCCGTAAGCGCCGGATCGCTGGGTTCAGAAGGCAGAGGTGTGCTGAGATCGGTCCCAATACCTCCGCTATAGCTGCCCGGATTGAGTCCTGCAAGAACGCTTTCGCCATCGGGCCCTACCCACACACCGACATTGAATGGGGTTCCTTCCGGTGTCTTCTCCAGGGATTGTGGACCACCCCCATCAGCCGAAGACCCCCACACCAGTTTCTGCGTCGAGAAACCTTTCACGCCAGAGTGCGCCAGAATGGTTGGCAAAGAGGCAGGAAAGCCGAAACAGTCCGGCAGCATATATTCCGCACTGGCTTTGCCAAACTCGCTCCGGAACCAGTTGTTCCCGTAGAGAATCTGCCGGATGATGGCTTCGGCACTAGGCGCGTTCACGTCGCCCTCTTCCATCGAAGAGCCAGCCGGGAACCACCGCCCTTCCGCTACATACTTCTTCAACTTCGCATAATCGGCCGGAAAATACTCCTTCATGAGCCGGTAACGGTTTGCTCCGCTGAAATTGAAGACATAGTGCGGATACTTGTCCATCAGCTTGAAGTTGTCTTCCATGGTCTTGCGAAGGTACTCGTCGATGACCTGCGGATACTCCCAGCGCCATTCCGTATCAAGGTGCGCGTATCCGACAACATAGAGGGTCGGCTGTTTCGCCAGATCCGGCTTTTCAGTAGATTGCGCCTTTGCCTCGCCATGAGTTAACAGAATGAGCAAAGACGCCGCCATCAAAGTGGTACAAATCTTGTGCATTGCAACTCCTCAAAATGAGTGAAGCATTGATGAATAGTCTGCTACCTGCAGAAACAAGCCAGGAACCGCGGATGTAGACAACGCCCACCGGCTGTCGAATCTCATCCATCGTCGTACTGACAAAAAGTCACAGCTCCGCCATGAAGGTTGATTGACCTTCTCCTCTGGCACTCATGCGAATGCGCAAGTATATCAATTGTCTCTCTCCCGAGGACGCCTGGACATTGCCACTCGCTCCAAACGTCCACGATACTACGCAATGCGGGTTTCTGCTCCGTATCGCTCGAGACAGGAGGCATCCGTTACCGCAACAGGGTAAAACCAGCATCTGCGTCCCCGGCGGCATGCCCTGAATCTCCTACTGCATTTCCGTGGCGCCAATAAGCGCATCCAGCGCCGAGGTTTGACGGGTGCCATCGCCAGTGTCGTACGCACCTTCCCAAACTCCGCCAAACTGATAGTTGGCACCTTGATCGTTTTTCCAGATGCTGTTGGCATTGGTATCCACAAATGTCTTGTACTGCGCGCTCGGAGCCGCGCCGTTCAGCTTGACCAGGTTCCGGATAAAGATGCCCTTGAATTGTGGTCCGTCAGGCCCAGTCAAAGTGGGCTCATGGAGAACGCCACTAGCGGTCACCAGGTTCGTCATGGCTGCGCTGGCAATTTTTTGCGCAATGGGCAATAACGTCGGGCCCTTGTCGGCGTTGTAGAGTTCTACGAGACCTCCAAGGACAACACCCTGATTGTATGTCCAGGTCGTCTGAGTGTTATTTGTGCAAGCTTTTGGATTAGTCGCGTTCAGGCCGTCATTGACCAGGTTTTGCGAGTTGATCATGCCGGAAGCGTTGAACCACGCCCACTCTTTCTGCGCCCATGCGAGATATTGCGCCTTCTGGGTCGTATCCGTGACCCGGTTGGCTAGTCCAGCAGCGAGAGTAAGAAACAGTTCATTGGTGACAGCGTTTTTATATGCCGACGTGGTCAGGTTCTTGCTCCACCAGACTCCGCCGCCGCAGGTGGTCATATCCCACTGCGTTGTCATATCCGCAAAAATGGTCTGCGCCATTGCCAGGTAGCTTGGATTCTGCGTCAAATCGTAAGCATCCATCCACGCAAGTGCCCACCAAGCCTCGTCGTCATTGGAGTCGGTAATGAAATTTGTGCTGCCGTTGGCCGCGTTTGCATTGTTAAAGGTGTTTGAAACCGCGCTCAGATACTGCGTGGTGCTGGTCGCCCTGGAGTAATCCACCAGCACTGTGATTGCGTTGGCCGCATTCCACCAACCGGTAGGCGTTTGATAAAGCCCGGAACTTTGTACGTATCTGTTCTGCAACGTCTGGACGCCATAGGTTGCCTGTTGGGAATAGCTGGGAGTTGAAGTCGTAGTAGTCGGAGTGCTTTCAGAACTACCATCACAGGCAGACAGAACAAGAACGCAAAGTCCACAGAACAACGCACCCCGGCTAAAGAGCTTTGTTGACATCCTTTTCTCCTTGCTTTTTGGGTAGACAAGAAACTGCTGAAAAGGGGTGCTGTAAGCACCCCTTTTCAGCTTTAGCCCAGATGAAACGGCGGTTAGAACTCCAATTTCAGCGTGAACTGCATCATGCGAGGGAAGTTCTGTTGTGAGGAACCCACCGTACCGTAGCCAGACCATGCGCCAGGCTGGTTGGGATTTGCCACGCTCTGAACGCGAGACAGCGCGTTCTGCGGGCTGCCCCCATCGGGGCCGCCAAAGATCACGGTGTTGGTCGCGTTGAAAGCTTCCGCCTTGAAGAGCAAGTTGAGCTGATCCTTCAGGGCGAACTTCTTATTCATACTCAAGGCCGACTGCTGAGCCCAGGGGTTGCGGACCTTCGTATTGGTCGTGCCGAAGGTGTTCACCCAGTATTCCGGCGAATTGGCCCAGCAGCTTGTCTGAGAGTTGTTCATGTAGGTTGACCAGCTCTTGTGAGCCGGCTTGGGGTCATAGGTGCCGCAATTGAAGGGCTGGCCGTTCGGGTACCCTGTTGACGTACCTGCGCGGTTCTGGAAGACCCAGCCCAACTGCCAGTCGTTGACTACTTCACCTAGTAAGCCGTGTGCATCGCTCAGCACCGTGCCACCCCTACCTACAGGAAGACCGTAAAGGCCGCTGAAGGAGAGCTGCCACGTAGGAGCGTTGCCGCCGCCATCCTCTTGCCTGTAAGGCGTGTCGGCGTCGACCTTCCACGCTCCGCTGTTGTTCAGATAGCCCTGCGCATTAAACTGCTTGGCCCAGGTAAAGGACGACATGAAGCTCAATCCACGGCTCAGGCTGCCGCCGTTGGACATCCGCTTTTCGGCCTTGGCGATCATCGAGTCGTAGTCGTTCCAGCCGTTGGCATGAGTGTAGATGTAGACATTGCCGTTGAACTCTGGATAAGGAACCATCAGGAGCTTGGCTGCGATTGTCGGATTGGCGCCCATACTCACCGTGTTGGGCAAAACGCCATAGAACGGGTTGTTAACCTGCTGATCCAGATAGTTGGGGCCGATCTGCAGGGTCTTCGCCACATCGGCGTCGCTCAGGCCGTTATACTGGCGCGAAGTACGCATATTGGTAGTGATGACGCCCGCGTATCCCAATTCGCCAATGATACCGAAGGGGAGCTGGGCCTGGACGCCGAGGGAATACTGATGCGTATGCAGCAACTTGCGGTCGCGCTGATCGATCCCGATGCCCTCACCCACCAGAGTCTGATCGCCCTGCGAGGTGCCCAGAACCGGAGTCAGGCCGTTCGGGTAAGGACTGCCAGTCTTGAATGCCTGTGAAGGCTGCCAGATTGCGCTGTTGATCTGGGCGTTGTAGTTGGTCCCCTGGTCCCACGCGGAAGCGCCGCCCAGTTCGATACCCTCGCCGGACTGCAAGCCGTATCCGCCACGCACCACTATCTTGGGTGTAAGGGCATAGGTGAAGCCGAACTTGGGCTGCAGAGCACCCCAAGTGTCCGCGTATGGAGTTAGTTTGCTGCTTGAGAACTGCGCAACACCCAAGATCGAGCTAACCATGGAGGCGCCGTTCGGCAATCCCGCTGGGTACGTAATCTTACTGCTAAGCGAGTTGGTGCAGGTCAGGCAGAGGCCTGCCATCAAATAGTTGTTACGGTCGGTGGGCGAGGTTTCCGTATCCCAGCGCAAGCCGAGGTTGAAGGCCAGACGAGAAGTCACCTTCCAATCGTCCTGGAAGAAACCGGCATAGTAGTCGTACGACTTGTAAGTGTTGTATTTGGTTTCAACGCTGCCGCCGTCCGGATAACCCAACAGGGTGTCAGCGATGTCGTTACCGGTATTGTTGCCGTGGGCGGGATTCTCCCAGGTGTATCCGGTTCCGAAGTTGAAGTTTCCGTTGGCGTTGCCCACGCCGGAGTTGGCAACGTGGAACAGCATGTATTCCAAGCCATAGTGCAGGTTGTGGCGGCCGATCACATGCGTCAGCGACGGAGCCAGGTCATAGGTTTCAAACATCGACGGATCGCCGGTGTTGCCGACCAACTGGTTGTAGTTGTCAAGTTTGAAGGTAGGCGCGAAATTGCGCTTTGTGGTGCCAGTGGCGGGCATCGTCAGGCCGACATCGCCAGGCGTCAGTGTGGCCAGACCAGCCGAGACTGCGCCGCTCGGACCGAGGTCCCAAGTGCGGTTGAAGGCCAGGCGAAGATCGCCGAAGAGCATGGGACTGAAGTTATGGGTAAAGTCGACAACCGGAGCCACGTCAGAACGGTAGTTGTTGATGTTGCCGTTCGCGGCTGCGCCCGGGAAGCCGCTGCCATTCCGGTATTCCAAGCCAGACCACCAGGCGAACGTAAACTTCACCTTGGTGTCTTGTGTAAAGTTGTAGTCAACACTGGCGATCGGCTGGTTGTACTTATGCGTGCTGTCGCCGGAATAAGCGTAGTTGTTTGCATAGCCAGGCAAATTCGGTTTGGGAAACAAGGCCATAATCTTGCTGGCAATCGGCGTGATTTCGCTCGCCGGAATCACGTTGCCGGCATAAGGCTGGCGTTCCCACTCATTGCAGGCCGCGGCCGTGCCATTGATACAAGTGAGAGGCTGATTCGGGCTATAGATACCAATCGTGCGAGTCGGGTCCTGCGCAGTCGGTCCGATTTCGTTCCTGTAGGTCAGGATGCCGGTCAGATCGACGCCGCCGTTGGGGCCCGAACCGGGCAGGGTATCGGCAGTCGGAACGCTGGTGATAATGCCGGCCGGCTGCACCTGGCGATAGCCTTCAAAGCTGAAGAAGAAATACATCTTGTCGTGGTGGGGAATTACCGGACCACCAAAGGTTATGTCGAACTGGTGTTCGTTGTGGAAGAGGCGAGGCTCGTTAACTTGGTTGCGGTCAAAAGTGTTCGCATCGAAAATGGAGTTGCGCCAGTTGTCCGAAGCCGATCCGTGGTAGATGCGCGAACCGCTCTTCAACACGGTGTTCACGGTACCGCCGGCATAGCGGCCATACTGTGAGTCGTAGTTGTTCATCATGACTTTGAACTCTTGGATGGAATCGATGGCGGGCGAAATATTCCAGGTACCGTTGCCGCCGCCGTTCGGCGTCGAGATCGGAGCGCCGTTCAGCGAGAAGTTGTTCATGTTGCCGTTGACGCCATTCAGGGAGTAAGCGTTGTTTTCGTCCCACGCGCGCGTACCGGAAAATCCATTGGCGCCAAACTGGGTCTGTGTGAACTGGGCACCAGCCGTGAGGCCGATCAGGTTATAGATCATGCGTCCTGAGTTGGGCAGGTCCTGGGTCTTTTCCGGATCCATCACCGTACCGCCCGAAGCACTTTCCGTGTCGAGTTGGGCGGCTCCGCCCGCATCCACGGTCACCGACTCGGTCTGCGCTCCAACCTGCAGAACGAAATCCACCTTGACGCGAGAGCTGATGTCGACCGGAATGTCGGCGCGTACCGCTTTTTTGAAGCCTGTCTGTTCGGCAGTCAGGGTGTAGGTGGCCGGGGGAACAAAAGGAACGATGAAGTCACCAGTCTGGTTTGAGGTGACGTTAAATTTCGCCTGAGGGCCTACCACCGTGATGGTAGCTCCCGTGACAGCGGCACCCGACGAATCGGTGACGTGGCCAACCAACGTGCCACGAAACTCCTGTGCGCGGCTTGTTAGAACAGCAAATGACAAGACTAATAGACACAGTCCGATCGTTCGCCATAATGGTAAAAAGCTTTTGTGCATAATTTGCCTCCAAGTGTTTCCCAGGCGTGGATTTTGTAAACTCCCTACCCACCATCTGGAAAAGCCGCCATCTTGGTAACGTTTCCAGCCTTGGATGGTAGCGTTTCCACTGTTGGAGGTATCCTCCGCCCGACAATCGACTGCTGTCAAGGAATCCGGCGCTTAACTTCTTGAAGACGGCCCTCAACTTCGCAATGAGACCCCTCGATTCGGCAGGATCTATCCCTTGCAAGTGGCGCCGAGCATTACGCTTAGAGATTTGGAATATTCGTAATAATGAGCAGGGAGTGGACGCCGAAATAAATAATCAACGAAGACCCCAACTAGAACTAATTTAGACCGGAGAGAACTGAATAAGTTGGAGGGATCGCCTTATTAATTGATGACAACAGTGCGATAGCCGCTATCTTTCCGAGACAAGAGATTGCGAAATAGCTCGATTTGGCGCGCACAATAGTGAGAGACGCTGTATAATTAGCCGAATCGTATTCTTATCCCCAGGAAGAGTGATTCCCCGTCTTGACTTGAGTGTAGATTGGCAATTGTTGAGGCCAGGTAGCTCCTAAGTTTAGCCTCCACCGGCCTCGATAGCTGGGATCCGTTGTGTATCGGCGATAGCGCGAACGATTGAAAGGAGTTTCAGTCTTTCAGGCAGCTTACCCAACGGAATTATGCCAAGGTCAGCATCAAACTGCACGATATTCTATAGACCGTTAAAAACAGTCACTGCTCTTGGAGTGCGCTTTGCCTTGACAGGGATCGCTTTTCGCAGGTAGCTTCGCACGCGATGGAAACGATGCCATAACGGTGGAGCCAACTCCCCCGCGAAAACGGTACATGCCCCCATCTACAACTATTCAATGAGTTTCAAATTCCTCCCTGGCCGCTGGCCGCTTGAACTCAGCCACTCTGCGCAATATCACCGATGTTTCCGCGGACGGGAACACCGACAGTTACTGGTGCTCCAGTAGTGCATGCCACGAGGGCATTGGAGGAACCAGCCTTGCCGCGCCGCGCTGGGCCGGCTTCATGGCTCTTGTCAATCAGCAGGGAGCCATGCATAACCTACCCTCTGTCGGCTTTCTCAACCCCATCATGTATCCCATTGGCTTGGGGACGAGCTATAACACCGTCTTTCACTACATTACATCCGGAAATAATGCCAATCAGGGACCCACTTCGTACAATTTTTGAGCCTGGCCCCCGGCGGCAGCGCGGTCAGTACCGTCACAGTGGCCCCCGCCATCGGATTTAACGGCAGCGTTACGCTGGCCGCCACCGGCCTGCCCAGCAGCGTGACCGCGAACTTTGGCTCGAATCCCACCACGGGAACCAGCGTACTGACGCTGACCGCGAGCGATTCGGCCGCTTACGGAACAGCAACGGTGACCGTCGCCGGGACCTCCGGAAACCTGTCCGCAACCACCACCATCGCCCTCACGGTCAGCGCCCCGCCGAGCTTCACTCTCGGAGTTTCTCCCGCTGCGTTGACCGTGGCCCAAGGCAGCAGTGGAACCAGCACCCTCACGGTCACCAGCGCAGACGGCTTCAATTCCGCAGTAAGTCTCACCATCTCCGGTGTGCCTGCAGGCGTCACCGCAACGCTCTCGCCCACTTCGATCACTCCCAAAGCAAACGGCAGTGCGCAGTCAGCTCTCACGCTGACCGACTCCTCTACCTCAGCTTCGGTTCTTGGCCACAAAGGGCGTCCGCTGTATCCAGAGGTGGCCCTGGCGGCTCTTTTGTGCTGCTTTGGCTGGAAGAAGCGGCGTCGTTTGCAAACGCTGATGCTGCTTTCGGACAGTCTGATCGGGCTGAGCCTGCTCAATGGCTGCGGCCCGCAGTCAACGCCTCACTCCACCACACCAACCACGGCGACGATTACCGTAACCGCCACGTCAGGATCGCTGCAACAGTCCGCCACCGTCTTGCTCACGGTCAACTGACGCAGCGAGTTCCCCACCCTCATTCTTCCTTATTCAATCCGAATGCAGGCGGGGAACTTAAGCAGAGACTCCTCTAGATCTCCCACCGCAGCAGCGCGGCCCCGACCGAAAACCCAGCACCTACGGAAGCAATGAGAATCAGGTCGCCCTTCTTCATCTTGCCCTCTTCGATGGCCGTTTCCATGGCTAGGGGAATTGTTCCCGCGGAGGTGTTTCCGTACTTGTCGATATTGATGATCACCCGCTCCGGATCCATGCCCAGCCGGTCCGCGGTTGAGGTGATAATGCGCTTGTTGGCCTGGTGGGGAATGAAGCAGCCCAGGTCCGCGCCGGTCACACCATTGCGCTCCAGCACCTTTGCCGTGACCTCGGCCATCTTGCGCACGGCAAACTTGTACACCGCCGGCCCGTCCTGGTGGATATAGTGCATCTTCTTGTCCACGGTCTCATGAGTCGAAGGATGCAGGCTGCCGCCACCGGGAAGGTTGAGTGCAGGGCCGCCCGAACCATCCACCTCGTGCAGGTAGTCGATAAAGCCGATCTCGCCCTCTTCGCAAGGTTCCAGAAGCACCGCCCCGCCCCCATCGCCGAACAGAACGCAGGTAGTGCGGTCGGTGTAGTCGGTCATCCTGGTATTGGCGTCCGCTCCGATGACAAGTACTTTTTTGTGCGCCCCGCTCTCCACCAGTTTCACGCCCGCCTGTAGCGCAAACACAAAGCCCGAGCAGCCGGCGGAAACGTCAAAACCCCAGGCTCCCTTGGCGCCGATCTTGTCCTGCACCAGGCACGCCGTCGAGGGAAACATCATGTCCGGCGTCACTGTGCCCACAATGATGGCCTCCACCTCGCTGGCCTCGATGCCCCGCTGCGCCAGGCACTTCCTGGCTGCTTCGGCGCACATATCGCTCGTGCCCAGGCCCTTGGCCAGCACGTGCCGTTCGCGAATGCCCGTCCGCGACACAATCCATTCGTCGCTGGTCTCTACGATCTTTTCGAGGTCTTTATTGGTCAAAACTTGTGGGGGAACGTAGGTTCCAAGCGCTGTAATCTTGCAGCGCCGGCCCACCACGGGGCGAACAGTCAGGGTCAATGCATTTCTCCTTGCGGCGCGGACTTCAAAGGGGAATCCCCGCCTTCCGTTCCTTATCTTAAAGGCACGGCCGTAGGGCTGTAACGCAGCCGGGCGGAAAACCGCCTCTCGCGCCGCGCAACGCACAAGAAAAAAGCGCCTGGCGAAGATCGCCACGGCGCTGGTCAGTCAAATTCTGTTTACCGGCTTTTAGTAAAAGCGCCGGGTGACCCACTGCACACGCACTACCCGTTACCGTTGCTTCCTTCCGGACCTGGCGGGATTGGCGGGGTTACGTCGCGTAGGACCCGGCACTGCCAATTTTAACACTAGAAACGGTCCCGGTTCTTCCGCAATGTGGAAGAGCCGCAATCTCCTCGCTTCCCTGCCGCAGAATCGCATCCCCAGTACAATGGAATGGTGAGCAAACTTTCCCCTCCCCCGGCTCCCACCGTGGGCTTTATTTCGCTCGGCTGCCCCAAAAACCTCGTCGATTCCGAGGTCATGATGGGCCTGTTGGACCGCGCCGGCGCGCGCCTGACCTCTCACCCCGAAGAGGCCGAAATCCTCATCGTCAACACCTGCAGCTTTATCGACACCGCCAAGCAGGAGTCGATCGACACGATTCTGGAGATGGCCCGGCACAAGACCTCCGGCTCGGCCAGAAAACTCATTGTCGCCGGCTGCCTGGTCGAGCGCTACCGCGACGAGATCCGCAAGAGCATTCCCGAAGTCGACGCAGTCGTCGGCACAGGTGAGTTGGAGGCAATTCTCGAAGCCGCGGGCCTCGAAGCCCCCGTTGCCGCGCCCTCGCCGTTCACCATTCTCACTGGCGCCGCGGTCAACGCGCGCCCCGGCCAGAAATCCCTCTCCGGCTCACACAAGTCCGAACCTCATGCGTCCCGTCCCGAAGGCCAGCTCCGCGAGCAGCAGGGCCGCTTCCGCCGCGACGACTGGGAAGGCGCGACTCACCTCCTGCCCACTTATCTTTACGACGAAACCACCCCTCGCTTCCTGACGACCCCGAAGTCCTCGGCCTACATCAAAATCGCCGAGGGCTGCGACCACCCCTGCAGCTTCTGCGTCATCCCCAATCTGCGCGGCAAATTCCGTTCCCGCCGCTTCGAGTCGGTCGTCGCCGAAGCGCAGCAGCTCGTCGCCCGCGGGGTCCACGAAATCACCCTGATCGGCCAGGACACCACGTGCTACGGCGAAGACCTTGGCCTGAAGGACGGTCTCGCCGATCTGCTGGACGCTCTGGCCCGCATCGACGGCCTGCGCTGGCTGCGCTTCCTCTACGCTTACCCCAACCGCGTTACCAATCGTCTGTTGGAGACCATCGCCAAACACGACAACATCTGCAAGTACCTGGACGTTCCCCTGCAGCACGCGTCTCCGGATCTTTTGAAGCGCATGAAGCGCGGTGCGGGCGCCGAGATTTTCCTGAAGACCCTTGAAAAAGTACGTGCAACTGTTCCCGGCATCGCCCTGCGTACCTCGTTCATCGTCGGATTTCCCGGCGAATCGCTCCGCGACTTTGAACTACTTGAAGAGTTCATCAAGGAAGCGAAATTCGACTGGCTCGGCGTCTTCAACTATTCGGACGAAGAGGGCTCCGGAGCTTTCTCGCTCGACGCCAAAGTCCCCAAGCGCACCATCGAATCCCGCAAGCGCCGCCTGATGAAGCTCCAGCAGTCCATCTCCAAACGGGCCAAGCAGCAATGGGTGGGCCGCGAACTGGTTCTGCTGGCCGAAGGCGAAAGCGACGAAACCCCGCTTCTGTGGGAAGGCCGCACCCAGTTCCATGCCCCCGAAATCGACGGCAAGGTCTACATCAACGACTTCGGGGCTTTGGAGGCCCTGGAACCCGGCCGCTTTTACCGCGCCCAGATCACCGAGGCCCACGACTACGACGTGGTGGCGCGCATCGTCTCCGCCGCGCTGTAAACTTGATCTTTCCAACCGGGAAAATGTTCGATGGCTGCCAGGAAAAAATCCGCGAAACTCCTCCGCTGCCCCACCTGCGGCATGTTGGTCCAGCTCAAGGACGAGGACTTCCCCTTCTGCTCGGACCGGTGCCGCAAGATTGACCTCGGCAAATGGGCCATGGGCGTTTACAAGATCAGCTCCCCCATCCTTGACCCCGAGGTCCTTGAAGACCTGCCCGGCATGAACGGAGACGATGATGAAGACTAGTTTCCCCACCTCCACTCCTGCCGAGCACAAAACCCTCTGGGCCTGGACCATCGCCACCTTCTTCGGCGCAGGCTTCGGCAAGCCCGGTCCCGGCACCTGGGGCTCCATCGCCGCCGTGCTTCTGTGGGCCGCCTGCGCCTGCTCCTGGGGCCTGCACCTCGCACCCCAAACTCTTCTTTTCGTTCTGCTTGGCGGCATCGCCGTCTCCATCATCGTCGGTGTCCCTGCAGCCACCATCGCCGCCCGCGAAAGCGGCCGCCACGACCCCGGCTTTGTGGTTGTCGACGAGGTCGCCGGCCAATGGATCGCCCTGCTGGGCAGCCGCCCGACCTGGCAGCACGCCCTTATCGCCCTCCTCCTTTTTCGCCTCTTCGACATCACCAAGCCCTTTCCGGCTCGCCAACTCGAAGCTCTCCCCGAGGGTTGGGGCATTGTCTTCGACGATGTGGCTGCTGGACTCTATGCTTTGGGTGTAGCATCCTTGTTACATCTTTGGGTTTAGGTCGGGATATGCCTCGCACCAGCATCCAATCCGCCGCTGAAGCCTTGTCCGCGCCGCGCATCGACGACATTGTGCCTGCCGCCGCTCTGCCGCTGGGTGAAATCGAACTGATTGGCGCCAACCTCGGTCCCTATTCATCCGGCCCGCCCGAGGTCCTGGTCGATGGCCAGCCAGCCCAGGTGCTCATGAGCCGCCCCTCGCGCCTGGCGCTCCGCGTTCCGGAAGACGCCGGCACCGGTTTGATTGAGGTCCGCAACTCCGCCGGCTCCAGCAACGCCGCGCCCCTGCGCGTCGCCCGCCAGCTCTCGGAAGGCCTGCACCCGGTCACCAATCCCGCCGTCAGCCGCTCGGGTATGATCTACGCCACCATCTCCGGCCCTCGTGGCAAGGAGACTCCCGTTTCCGTGGTGCGCGTCAGCCCCGATGGGCGAGGTACCCCTTTCGTTACCGGCATCCTCAACGCCACCGGTCTGGCTTTCAATCCCGACGGCGACCTTTTCGTCACCTCGCGCGCCGAAGGCAACGTCTACCTGGTTGGCCCCTCGGGCGAGTCCACCGTCTACGCCGAGGGCATGGGCGTAGCCACAGGTGCAGCCTTCGACCGCAGCGGCAACCTCTTTGTCGGCGACCGCAGCGGAACCATTTTCAAGATCGATCCCCAGCGCCGAATCTTTGTCTACGCCACCCTGGAGCCCAGCATCTCGGCCTATCACCTCGCGGTCAACGCGGAGGGAGTCCTGTTCGTCACCGGCCCCACGCTCAGTTCCAACGACGCCATCTGGGCCATCGACACCCACGGCGAGGCCCGCGCGTGGTATCGCGGCCTGGGACGTCCGCAGGGCCTGGCGCTGGCCAGCAACGGCGATGTTTACCTTGCCACCTGCCTGCATGGCCAGCGTGGAATTGTGCGCGTTACCCCGCGCGGGGACGCCAATCTTGTACTCGCCGGAACCAACCTGGTCGGCCTGGCCTTCTCTCCGCTCGGCACCGCCATTTTGGCCACCAACGAGGCGGTTTATGATGTGGACTTGGGAGTCGAGGGACTGAACCTGTTTTGAGCCTGGACATGACCATTGCCAGAACGCCCGCTCCGCCCTATTTCGCTGTGATCTTCACTTCCACCCGAACCGCGGAAGACGCCGGATACGAAGCCATGGCGGACGCGATGCTTCGGCTCGCCGCGGCGCAACCGGGGTTTCTTGGCGTCGAATCCGCACGCGACTCGCTCGGCATCACGGTCTCCTACTGGGACAACCTGGAAGCCATTGCCGCCTGGAAACAGAACTCCGCTCACCTTGTTGCTCAGGAGCGTGGCCGCGCACTCTGGTACCAGGACTTCAAGACCCGCATTTGCCGGGTCGAACGCGACTATGAGTTCAGCAGAGAATAACGGAACCTGATCTGATGATCCACACCAACTTATTGGAAGCAAAGCGCAAGGAGCAACGAGCAGAAAAATGAAATCTGAAATCATCGCCGTCGGCTCCGAGATGCTGACTCCCTTCCGCCAGGACACCAACTCCCTCTACCTGACTGAGAAATTCAACGAGCTGGGCGTCACCGTGGCCTTCAAGACCATCGTCGGCGACCGGCAGAAGGACCTGGTCGGCGCCATCCGCTCTGCCTTGGCCCGCACCGACATTGTCGTGCTCATGGGCGGCCTTGGTCCCACCGAAGACGACCTCACCCGCGAGGCCGTTGCCGAAGCCCTCTCGCTGGCCCTGCACCGCGACCCCGAGCAGCTCGCCAACCTCCATGTCCGCGCCGCCGCCTGGCGCATCGTCATGCCGGAAAACAACCTAAAGCAGGCCGACGTTCTGGAGGGCGCGGTGGTTCTGCCCAACGCCAACGGAAGCGCTCCCGGCCAGTGGCTCGACACCACCTTCTCCGGCTATCGCAAGCTCCTCATGCTCGTTCCCGGCCCTCCCAGCGAGTGCTGCCCGCTATTTGAGTCCGAGTGCATTCCGCGCCTGCGCGCCGTGCTGCCGGTGCGCCACATCGCCATCCGCACCCTGAAGGCCGCCATGATTCCCGAGTCGCAGGCCGACAAGCTGCTGGCGCCCATCTACAAGCCCTACACCGACGTGGAGACCACCATCCTGGCCCACACCGGCGACATTCAGCTCACCCTGCTCTGCGCCAAGTCAAACCCGGAAGCCGCTCACCAGCGCGTCGACGAGCTGGCCAGCCACATGGAAGAGGCTCTCGAAGACTGGCTCTACTCCTCCGATGGCGAATCCCTCGAGCAGATCGTTCTCTACTACCTCGGCCTGCGGCAGGCCACCCTGGCGGTCGCCGAAAGCTGCACCGGCGGCATGATCTCGGAACGCATCACCCAGGTCCCGGGCAGTTCGCGGTCGTTTCTGGGCGGCGCCATTGTGTACTCCAACGCGCTGAAGATCGCCTTTGCCAACGTTCCGCCCGACACCCTTTCAAGCTACGGCGCCGTCTCTCCGCAAGTCGCCGAAGCCCTGGCCAGAGGCATCCGGCAGCGCACCGGGTCTACCCTCGGCCTCGGCGTCACCGGCGTCGCCGGCCCCTCCGGCGGCACGGAAGCCAAGCCGGTTGGCCTGGTCTACATTGCCCTCGCAGACGCCCAGAAAACCGAGGTGGTCGAGAAGAACTTCCGCGGCGACCGTGATCGCGTCCGCCAATGGACCACCCAACAGGCCCTGGATATGATCCGCCGCCGGCTCAGGTAAGCGCCCGGTGGCTCCTGACCCTCCAGCAGACGGGCTCTCCGAGCCTGGTCGATTTTTTGCCGAAAAGCGGGTGTTCTGGGCCAAATCGGGGCAAAACAGGAGAAAATCGGGCGTCTGTGTTTACTTGTTGGTTAACTTAACTGTTTTCTAACTTGTTCATTTATAATTGTTTATAGAATATTGGCAATCAAATTTCGCTCAAAAACATATAGGGGGTGGTTTTTCCCCTTGAATTTCCCGTTTTCCTGGCCGGAAAGCGGGATTGGGACGCCTATTTTTATTGTGCGCTGGTGGGGGGAAATGATCTGCAAATGCAGTGGTCAGTGATCAGTGAGCAGTGGTCAGCTCTCGGCTACCAGCTGCCTGATAGCAGTCACCAACTTGCGCTCGAGGCGGGGATTGCGAGCGGCTGTTGGCGGCCAGGACTGTCCAGGTCTGCCCAAAAGTGCACAGCTTGCAACTGGCGTTTTCGCCACAATAAGGAGTTACGCGCTCCTCAGTGTGCAAGAAAAGATTCTTGTTCGTCGGGCCCCGCAGAATATGAGACTCATACATGGAGAATAATCTGAGCAAGAGACAGGCCAAGACAGTTCTGCTCATAGAGAATGATGCCGAAGAAGCTCGTCTGATTGGCAAGATGTTCGGCTATCAGGGTTCCTACTCGTTTGAACTGACGCACGTGGAAACCATAGCGGACGCCGAAGCGCACCTTGCCGGGTGCTCGGTCGGCGTGGTGCTGCTGGACATAGATTGCCTCGCCGCGCCTGGCGTGGAGGCGGTGCTGCGGATACACGCCGCGGCGCACGGCGCCTCCATTGTGCTGCTAACCAATCAAAAGGACGAGTCGATCGCCCTGCACGCCATGAAAAGTGGCGTGCAAGACTACCTGATCAAGGGCCAGATTGAACCGCACGAACTGATGCGCGCCCTGCGCAATTCCGTCGCCCGCAAAATTCTGGAAGAGACCCTGTTCAATGAGAGAAATCGCGCCCAGATCACGCTGGACTCCATTGGCGATGCCGTGATCTGCACCAACGAGGCCGGAAACATCACCTTCCTCAATCCCACTGCGGAAAGGATGACGGGCTGGGCAATGAGGGAGGCGGCGGGCAAACCATTGGCCGAGTCTTTTCAGATCATGGACGCATCGACGGGCAAAACTGCCGACGATCCCACGATCACTTCGATCGAATTCGGCCGGACCACCCAATTGCCGGTGAACTGCATCCTGACCCGGCGAGACGGACACCAGATTTTTATTGAAGACTCCGTTGCCCCAATCCGGGACTCGCGCGGGCAATCTGCCGGATCGGTTCTGGTCTTTCGCGACGTAACGGTGGCGCGGGCGCTGACGGAGCAGATTGAACATCTGGCCGAACACGACTCTCTCACCGGACTGCCGAATCGATTGTTGCTGAACGACCGCCTTGACCAGGCCATCGCGCTGGCAGGCCGTAATTCAAAACTGATGGCGGTCCTGTTCCTGGATCTGGATAACTTCAAGTTTATCAACGACTCCCTCGGACATCCAACTGGCGACAAGCTGCTGCAATCCGTGGCCGCGAGCCTGCTGGGATGCGTCCGCGCCCCGGACACGGTCAGCCGCCAGGGCGGCGACGAATTTGTCCTGCTGCTCCACGACGTGGAACATGCGGAAGATCCTGCCATTACGGCCAGAAGAATCCTGAGGGCGCTTAAAAAAGCTCATTCCATCGATGGCCACGAGTTCCACATCACCGCAAGCATCGGCATCAGCATCTTCCCTTTGGACGGTCAAGATGCGGCAACACTCCTCAAGAACGCCGATACCGCCATGTACCAGGCCAAGGAGGGCGGGCGCGAGAATTTCAGGTTTTTCAAGCCAGAGATGAACGTCAAGGCAGTGGAGCGCCAGTCCATGGAAGAGGACCTGCGGTGCGCACTCGAACGAGACGAGTTCACGCTGCACTACCAGCCAATCGTCGATCTCAAGTCCGATTCCATCACCGGGGCTGAGGCCCTTCTGCGCTGGACGCATCCCACGCGAGGATCGGTAGAGCCGGCAGATTTTATACCGATCGCGGAAGACACCGGCCTGATTCTGCCCATCGGAGAATGGGTTCTGCGCGAAGCATGCGCGCAAGCCAAAGCCTGGGCGGATGCGGGCCTGCGCCCGATCACCATCTCCGTCAATGTCTCTCCGCTGCAGTTTCGAAGCGATGGCTTTCTGGAGAGTTTGAACACGATTCTGAAGGAAACAGGTTTGAATCCGGAATCGCTGGATATCGAAATTACGGAAAGTGTTTTGATGGGGTGCGTCGAACTCGGGATGCCCACCCTCAAGACGCTGCGAAAACAAGGGGTGCAGGTAGCCGTGGACGATTTTGGTACGGGCTACTCCAGCTTGAGTTATCTTCAAAGGCTCAAGGTCGACTCGCTTAAGATCGACCAGTCGTTTGTCCGCGAGATCGCCACCACCCCGAACGAAAATTGCATCGTGAGCGCAATCATCAGCATGGGCCGGAGCCTGGGGCTCAGGGTGATTGCCGAGGGCGTGGAAACGCCGGAAGCCCTGGCGTTCCTCAAGGCTCAGAATTGCGATGAGGCGCAGGGCTACTACTTCAGCCAGCCGATCCCCGCCGCTCAGTTTGCCGAGCTACCCAATATGAAAATGAACTGATCTCGTTGCGGCTGCGCTTCCGTGGAGATTTTTAGCCCGTTACGCCCGGCACCGCGGGCGGAGGCACTATCTCCTCCTGGCCCGCCTCGATCGACTTCTTCAGCGCTTTCTTTGAGTGGGCGAGTTCCTTCTCGGACTCTTCATGCGCCGTGGCACGGTCATTTTTGGTGTGGGACGCGGCGGCGACCGAGTGCTCGTGTTCCGCGCGATTCTGCAACTCTGCACTGCGTTCGTGGGGTTTCTGGGACATGGACTTCTCCTGATTCCGCGGGTGCTCAAACTCTGGAGCGGCTACGGGAAACCAAGTTAGTTCATCCCGGGGACCTGCTACTGAGCAATTTGGCACAAGGTGCGGGGCGGCCGATTGGATGTTGGGTGCGGTGGGGCAATTCCCGTTGGCGTACAGTGAGCGTGGACCGGGAGGTCCACGCTACAGCCGACCGGGAGGTTGATTACATGACAGCGCCGGCTCCTTCGAGCCCGAGTAGACTGGTTGCTGCTAGACGCCCAGGAACTCGGGAGAAGGAGCCTGGC
>Ga0302197_10000948_pt1 | contig 28952 bp, 26 predicted proteins | sample II_Bog_N2_1_FD_193526 | JGI IMG/M metagenome (GOLD analysis project Ga0302197, IMG submission 193526) | Peat permafrost microbial communities from Stordalen Mire near Abisko, Sweden - II_Bog_N2_1 | ecosystem: Environmental > Terrestrial > Soil > Wetlands > Peat | place: Sweden: Abisko... | reverse complement strand
CTTGTGCTTGATTGTGGCCCATTTGGAATGGCCGGACATAGTGCCTCTTGGATAGTCAGAATACGGGCGCAAACACGCGCCTAACCCTGTGATTATACCATCGGCAGTGGTGGGCAAGACGCCGCGTGCCACAGCGACAGCTTTGAGGCTGCTTCTTCCGGAAACCCATCCGAACAGACCACGCCGTTCACGCCCCGCACCAACTGAAAAGCCCCTCGCGCAAGGGGCTTTTCGGGATTTCCGCGACCGTGTCGAGTTCGATGGAGGTTACGCCGCTTCTCCTGCCCCGGCCCCCTTCCGAAACCGGAAAAAACCTACCCCGAAAAGACAGGCCCCGCTCAGCAACAGCAACGGATACGACGAGCCCTCCGGCACCGACGACACCGGCCCCGACCAGGACCCAGGAGTGCCAGGAAAGGAGGACAATAGCGCTTCCCCTCCTGGTGGGAAGGGGTCAAAGCCGTAGTCGCCGCTGTTGATGTCCAGCGGGCCATTGTATTCCGTTTCGATTTGGCGACCCTGAAATTGCTCGAATACGTGCCAGCCCACGATCTGCCCGGTTGCGTTGGTGGTGACTTCGATCCCTATTCCATAGAACGCGTCATAGTCCGTGCTGCTGTTCGATTGAATCCCGTCGGAGATGCTCCACGAGAGGGGGGCAACAGTGTACCAGGGGTTCGTGTCTACTAAGTTGTCTGGCAGCGGCTCGGGGACCGTGAAGGTTATGCTCACGAAATCGCTGCCGGTGTACGCGCCGGATAGGTAGGTGTACCCGCCGCCGGATTGGGGGGTATTGAAGTCGTCTCCGGTGTAAGTGTAGTTGTAGGTTTGTGCCAGCAGCGGCAGCGGCAGCAGTAGAGTGGCCAGCAAGGCCAGAGGGCGAATGCGCATCCTTGATTTCCTCGTGAAAAACCGTTGGTCAGGCAAGCAGAATGGGGATGAACGAACCTGTGGCTTTCATGGGGAGCAGCGCCGAAAGAAAACGCACCATGGGATACGCGAAATGGTACCCGTTCAACCATCTGAATGAAAAGAGAAATATTGCCGCACCGCCCGCCGTACCTCGAAAGATTCAAAATGGTCAACCCGCCCAGTCAAGCTGCTACCCTAGAACCATGAAATTCGGGGTACTCGTCTTTCCCGGCTCCAACTGCGACCACGACACCTACAACGTCATCGCCGAGATTGCCCACCAGCCGGTAACCTTCCTTTGGCACGATTCTGACGACCTGCAAGGCGTCGATGCGGTGCTGGTCCCCGGCGGATTTGCCTACGGTGACTACTTGAGAACCGGCGCAATCGCCCGCTTTTCGCCGGTAATGCAGGCGGTTCAGCGATTTGCTGCCGGCGGCGGACTGGTGCTCGGCATATGCAACGGCTTCCAGATCCTCACCGAAGCCGGCCTGCTGCCCGGCGCCTTGATGCGCAACGCGGGACTCAAGTACATCTGCAAGCATGTCCATCTCCGCGTCGAGACCACCGACAGCCCCTTCACCCGCCAGTTGACCAAGGGCGAAGTCCTCAAAATCCCCATCGGCCACATGGAAGGCAACTACTTCTGCACGCCCGAGGAGCTTCACCGCCTCGAGTCGCAAGACCGCATTGCCTTTCGCTATTCAACCCCCAAAGGCGAAATCACCCCGGAGGCAAATCCCAACGGCTCCCTCGCAAACATCGCTGGAATTCTGAACCCCGGACGAAATGTACTTGGCATGATGCCCCACCCCGACCGGTCAAGCGAACAACTGCTCGGATCGGCGGACGGATGGAAGATCTTTGCCTCGATGGTTGAGGCGCTGGCAACTCGCTGAAGTTCCTGAAGCCCCAGAGAAGCGGCACATGATCGACATTCATCATCATCTGATTTATGGCGTGGACGACGGCCCTCCGGCCATCGCGATGTCTCTCGCAATGGCCATTGAGGCGGCCGATGAAGGCGTGACCGACATCGTCTGCACGCCCCACGCCAACGACACATACCCGTTTCAGATGGCCGTGAATCAAGAGCGGCTCGAGGAGTTGCGCGCCCAACTGAAAGGCGTAATCCGGCTGACCCTCGGCTGCGATTTCCATCTCAACGCCGACAACATCCTCGATGCGCTGGAGAACCCGCTCCGCTACTCCATCGACGGCAAAGGCTATCTGCTGGTCGAGCTACCGGAGATGGTGATCCCGCCGCAACTGACTGAGGCCATGCGCCGGTTGCAAGGGGTGGGATACACCATCATCATCACCCACCCTGAGCGGAACCAGGTGCTTTATCACCGTCACGACCTGCTGGCCGAGTGGATGCGCGACGGCTGCCTGGTACAGGTCACGGCAAGCTCGCTCTATGGCCGGTTCGGCAAGGCCGCCGAGGCGTTTTCGCTCGAACTGCTCGAGCGCAACTGGATCCACTTCATCGCAACAGATGCTCACAATCCCAAATGGCGTCCGCCGCACCTGAAGAAGGCTTACGACTTTGTCAGCGGCAAGGCGGGCGTCGAAACTGCGCAACGGCTCTTTGTCGCCAATCCTCGCGCGGCACTGGAGGGATCAACCTGGCCCAGGCAACCTGACCCAATAGGCTTGTGGGAGCACGTCCCACTCAAGTTCGATCCCAACCTCATCCCCAAAAGCTCAAAACGAGCGCAGAGCAAATCCCGCCAGCAGCCGGAGCCGCCGAACGATGATTCAACATCAAGCAAGGGGTTCTGGGGACGGGTCTTCGGCAATCGATCTTGATGCTTGCTACGCCAGTCCCAGACCGCCATCCACACCCAGTATCTGCCCGGTGACGAAGTGAGGGCCAGTAGCAAAGAACAGCACCGCCTGCGCCACCTCCTCTGCCGTGCCGTTCCGCCCCATCGGCGTACGCACGGCGAACCTCGCTCCGGCATCGCCGTTCTCACCCATTTCGATCCATCCCGGCGCAACGCAATTCACGCTGACCTCCGGCGCAAAGCCCTTGGCCATGGCCTGCGTAAGCATGTGCAGCGCAGCCTTCGAACTACAGTAGTGCGCGTGATCGGCCCATGCATGGCTGCCGCCCAGTGAGCCGATATTCACAATGCGGCCCTCTGTGGCCCGCAAATGGGGCAGCGCCTCACGCGCCACCAGAAACGGCCCGCGCGCATTGGTTTCAAAGACCGCATCCCATGCGGCCACAGTCAACCGATCAAGCGGCGAACGCTCAAAGACAGCTGCGTTGTTGACCACCACATCCAGGTGGCCAAACTGCCCAACCGTTGCGGCCACCGCCGCCTTCACTGAGTCCTCAGAGCGTACGTCGCACTCCAGCGCAATACCCCGCACTCCGAGAGACTCGATTGCGCGGGCGGTTTGGTGCGCCTCCTCGCCTGATTTCAGAAAGGTGATGGCGACATCTGCGCCCTCGGCCGCCAGCGCAAGCGCAATAGCACAGCCAATGCGGCGCGCTCCGCCGGTAACCAGTGCCGATTTGCCGCTCAGGAGTCGATTTCCCATTGCATTCTCAACACCGGTCAGGATGAAAGCGGTCTGCTCTACTTCGGTGGCGTTGTCGAGTCCGGAGCCTTGGCAGGAGGAGCGGAGTCCTTGCCCCCCTCTTCGACCTCTGGGTGCTTCTTGTAGATGGAATACTGCTCGCCCGGCCTCTTCATGCGAATCTCGATGGCCATCTCGCCCTTTTCGATCTTGTAGTCGTCGCCGAAGGTCTGAAACCCCTTGGCAATTACCTGCAGCCGCACGGTGGCGCCGAGCGGCAGGACGTCGATAATCGTCTTTCCGTCCTCGTTGGTTTTCAGCTCCATGTTGCCCTCGTCCTTCTCTCCCTGCATGGGGTGAAAGATTACGGCGGCATTCTCGATGGGCTTGCCATTCACATCCTTCAGGATGGTCACCTCAATGCGCGCGGTGGGGACAGGGGCCTTGTATTTGCGACCCCGATGGCTTGAATCACTCTGGCCGTGTGCGACGAGTGGGGAGAGTGCCAGGCCGAAGCCGGCCATTAGGACAGTGAGGCGGAAGAAGGTGCTGCGAACCATTTCTTCATTGTAGACGTTCGGCGCGTGCGGTGGGAATCCCGGATCTGGACCGAAAAACTCACTGGGCGATATACATCACCGATGTGCTGTGCATGGTGAGCGTGCCGGAAGGGATGAACGGGATGCGGAACGGAAACGCATAGGTGACAGCGACCTGGACGCGGCTCCCAGGGTTCTCATTCACGTCAGGATAGGTGGTGTTCACGGTCATTGTGCCGCCGCCTATATTCGGCCAGGAGGCACCGGATACATAGGTGTTTATGGCTGCAGCCGCTAGAGTACAAGAGGCGTTGGAGGCGGTCTGGCAGCTCGATCCGTGAACCATCGCGTAACGAGTTCCCTCCCGCGCGCACTCTGAGATTGCCCCTCGGGTGTAAGTAGCAATGCAAACCTGAATGAGCCCGAAGAAGAAGGTAAGGAGCACAGGAATCGAAATCGAAAACTCAACCAACGAGCTGCCCTCGTCCCGGGACAACCGGCCGCCCGCCCCGTTGCCTAGGCCGCGATTCCCTTCCCGGCGGATGAGGCCCACAATCAATCCGGCTGCTCGCAAACCTCGGGAGCGCACGCGAATCCACACTGGCCGCACGATTACTCCTCCACTTCCATCACCGAGGTTGCGGTCAGGTTGAAGCTGGTGGGGAGTCCAGGAACGCGAAACGGGATCGGAATCGAAGCGCTCGTGTTCACCTGCACGAACTGAAGGCTGTGATTGGACGTTCCGGTGCAGGCTGAGTTCGCGGCGCTCTGCGTTGTGTAATGCGTGCCTCCGATGGACTGCGAGCACGCGTAGAAGGTGGTGGGCGCCACGCTCAGAATGTTGCTGACGTCCCCTGCTTCTCCTTTGGCAGCAGCGGTCATGCCGGCCGAATCCGCCGCAAACGTTGAACTCATCATCCCGTAGGCAGCGCCGGCATGAGCAGCGTTTGACACCTCGATCGATTCGTAGATAACTATCCCCGTTTCGACTGTGCCAATGAGCAACGGCGCACCGAGCAAAGGGATGCAGAGCGCCATTTCGACGAGGGCGCCGCCAGACTCCGCTTTCAGCATGCCGGCGCTTGCTCTGATCATCAAAACCAGCCACGGAGAAGCCGACCTGAGAACAGGATGCCCAATTTGTCGGAGTCCGGTGCTCATGTCTTACTCCGCCAGCTTGGCTACGGAAGTGTTCAATGTGCCCAGATTGGTGCTGGCATAGCTGTTCAGAGTTGCGCCACCGGCCATGGTGAGCGTCTGCGCAACAAAGTCCATGTTCATGGTTGTTCCGGTGCCGTTGTTCAGCGTCACGGCCGCGTTCGGTGCGTAAACCAGCCCGGAGAAGTTTGAGGTGGATCCTCCCTGGATGGTCACCGTGTTCCCCGCAACATAGAACAGCGTCTGCGGGACGCCATTGCTGGTTGGGGCTGAGAGCGTCGCCGTCACACCGTTGGCAATGTTAACCGTTCCTCCTATATAAAACGTCACACCGCTGCCGGAGATTGGCGCACCTCCGCCCGTTGTGAAGTTCCCCTGCACGTAGTAGGTGTACCCCGGCGAAAACGTCACCGAAGCCGCATCGCTGGTGTCCAGACTGGTGTAGCAGACCGTGCTGCTGACCACCGTTTCGCCCGACATCGGGAGGGTATAGACGCCGGTGTAGTTGTTCTGGGCTGTCCAGCCCTGAATGGGGTTGGCGTAACACGGCGTGCCGTTGGGAAGCGCAGGCGCGGCGATGCTCGGACTACAGGTGGCAACGCCGGTGACCACCTTGGTGTTCGAAGAGATGGTGCCCGCGTTGTTTACGTTGTTCGAATTGTCCCAGTTCGTTGAAACGGTTCCAAGTGAAAGCGCATTGATGCCTGCGCTGCCCACCACGCCCACTGCATTGCTGCTGCTTGAGTCAACTGTAATCCCGCAAGTTGAAGCCACAAGCTGTGCGTTGTTGCTCATGTTGAGACCCTGGCCGGAAGGGGCCTCAACACATATGCAGGTCGGGGCCGACTGTCCGCCACCGGAGACGGCACGCGCACCAACCGTCAATTCAGTTCTAGACGGGCTGAAGACTCCAAGCAGCAACGTCGGAATCTGGCGACTGACGATCACCTCCGTGTAGCCGGAACTGCCTGCGTAGCTGCCATACTTCGGCGGGCTGTTGATTTGCACGGTTGCCGGGTTCGATACAGCTCCAGGATCAAAGCCGTTCATCTTGGCCACTGCGTTGGCCGCGGCCTGCATGTTTCCCGAGTTTCCCGAAGTCGCTTCTTCAGCGGCAGCGATGGCGGCAGCGTCGGCGGCAGATTGCGCCATTCGCTTCTCTCGGAAGAAGTAGCCCGTATCGACCGCCAGCGCCATGAATCCCAGAGCCAGCAAACCAAGAAAGGCGGCCAACCAGACGGCTGACTGGCCGCTCCGTTCCCTCAGAACTCTGGTCAACCCTCCCATGAGCGTGTCCCCATAAAGTCAACAGAATCGAGCGTTCCTGGTCATTTCTTCGGCCGAGGAGGTTGCCAAAATCAGAGGATTCCAGATTGACCTGGTTCCGGGAGTAACTCCATCCTTAAAGAGAATGGGATCGCATTTATCGGCTGTTTGACCGATTCATGGGCCAGCGCTGCAATCTTGAGCATGATTTCTGGTTGTCAGGATGATTTTATGAGTGGCCTACACTCATGTTTTTGCGCTCCCGGACTTGACAAAGGCAATTTCATTGCCCTATTGTTAGCAATTGGAAGGGGCAACTGCTAGCACATCGCTGGCAGGATTGCTTGGCGCCCAACAGACATATCGACCGGGTTTGCGGCTCCGGCGCCTTCCGTGGAATTTACTGCAACACGCAATTTATTGACCGGCGGGGAGATTCCCGGCCGAGATCTGAAGGAGAAGCGAAGCAATGGCATCAACGACTGCAACGACCACGTTTACACCCCTCCACGATCGCATCCTCGTCCGCCGTCTTGAAGAGGGCGAAACGATCCGCGGCGGAATCATCATCCCTGACAGCGCCAAGGAAAAGCCCCAGGAAGGCGAAGTCATCGCCGTCGGCAAGGGCAAGTCCAACGACGAAGGTAAGGTCTTCCCGCTCGACGTCAAGGCCGGCGACAAGATCCTCTTCGGCAAGTACTCCGGCACCGAGATCAAGATCGACGGCGAGGAATTCCTCATCATGCGTGAGGAAGAAGTCCTCGGCATCGTCAAGAAGTAGTCGCGTCCGCTGCGGCGGACCAGTTCACAGTTCTGAGTTCACAGTTCGTTGTGAACAGCAGTTGTGGACTTTGGCTGTGAACTACGAACTAAGAACTACGAACCAAGGAGACTTTACAAAATGGCAAAGCAAATCCTACACGGTGAAGAATCCCGTCAGGCGATTCTGCGCGGAGTCAACATCCTCGCGGACGCCGTCAAGGCTACCCTCGGCCCCAAGGGCCGCAATGTGGTTATCGAGAAGAAATTCGGCTCGCCCACCATCACCAAGGACGGCGTTACCGTCGCCAAGGAAATCGATCTCAAGGATCCCCTTGAGAACGTTGGCGCTCAGCTCGTTCGCGAAGTCGCTTCCAAGACCTCCGATGTTGCCGGCGACGGCACCACCACCGCTACCGTTCTGGCCCAGTCCATCTTCAAAGAAGGCGTCAAGACCGTTGCGGCCGGCGCAAATCCGACGGCCCTCAAGCGCGGCATCGACAAGGCAGTCACCGCCATCATCGGCACCCGCGACAAGGACGGCAAGTGGACCGAGGGCGGAGCCCTTGGAAAGCTCTCCAAGCCGGTTGACGAGGGTTCTGTTGCGCAGGTTGGCGCCATCTCGGCCAACGGCGACCAGGAGATCGGCGACATCATAGCTCACGCAGTCAAGGTTGTGGGTAAGGACGGCGTCATCACCATCGAAGAGTCAAAGACCATGCACACCGGTCTCGAGACTGTCGATGGCATGCAGTTCGACCGCGGCTACCTCAGCCCCTACTTCGTCACCGACGCAGAGCGCCTTGAAGTGGCACTCGACGATCCCTACATCCTGATCTATGAAAAGAAGATCAGCGCCATGAAGGATCTGCTTCCCCTCCTCGAGCAGGTCGCTCGTGGCGGCAAGCCGCTCCTGATCATCGCTGAGGACGTGGAAGGCGAAGCCTTGGCCACCCTGGTTGTAAACAAGCTGCGCGGCACGCTCAACGTTGCTGCCGTCAAGGCTCCGGGCTTCGGCGATCGCCGCAAGGCCATCCTGGGCGACATTGCCACCCTCACCGGCGGCAAGGCCATCACCGAGGACCTCGGCATCAAGCTGGAAGGCGTCAAGCTCGAAGATCTCGGCAAGGCCAAGCGCATCACCATCGACAAGGACAACACCACCATCGTCGACGGCGCAGGCAAGTCCTCTGACATCGAGGGCCGTGTCCGTGAAATCCGTGCGCAGATCGAGAAGACCACCTCCGACTACGACAAGGAAAAGCTGCAGGAGCGCCTCGCCAAGCTTGTTGGTGGCGTTGCCATCATCAAGGTAGGCGCAGCAACCGAGACCGAGCTCAAGGAAAAGAAGGCTCGCGTTGAGGATGCTCTCCACGCCACGCGCGCTGCTGTCGAGGAAGGTATCGTCCCCGGAGGCGGTGTTGCTCTGGTTCGCGCCATCCCCGCGGTTGACGAGCTGATCAAGACCCTGGAAGGCGATGAGAAGATCGGCGCGCAGATCGTTCGCCGCTCGCTCGAAGAGCCTCTCCGCCAGATCGTCGCCAATGCCGGCGAAGAGGGTGCGGTTGTCGTGGCCAAGGTGCTCGAGTCAAAACAGCCGCACTTCGGCTACAACGCAGCCACCGGCAACTTCGAAGACCTGGTCAAGGCTGGCGTCATCGATCCCACCAAGGTAACCCGCACGGCACTGCAGAATGCAGCTTCGATCGCTGGTCTCCTGCTCACCACTGAAGCTTTGGTGGTTGAGATTCCTGAGCAGAAGGCTGCCCCGGCAGGCGGCCACGGCGGCGGCATGGACGGCATGTACTAGGACTTGTCACCCGGGCAGTCGCGCCTTCGGCGCAAAACCATCAAAAGCCCTCCAGTTTGCAGGAGGGCTTTTGATTGCCAACTTGACAACATTGGTATCATAGGTATATATAATAAACTGTGAGGAACCAATGACACCTGTAACAGTGACTGAGTTTTTCGTTGCAGACCGAATCTGGGTCGCGACTGCCCTGCTACATCAAGAATTCAGTTTGAGAAACGATTTCAAGAAAGATGAAATCAGGGCGAAGATGAAGGAAGAGGGACTAGCGGATGGGGTCGAGCGCAGGACGCTCAGTGCGCATCTTGATCAACACTGTGTAGCAAATGTGCCTCCGTCAACAGGTAAATATCGGATGCTGTACGAGACAACTGCAGGAGGTAATCTCAGACTCTTCCGCCCAGGTGATTTTACCTGGGCATCTAGATACCAGAAGCGCAAACCTTCCAAAACTGTGCCCAAGCGCGAAGAAATTCCGCAGCAATACTGGCCACTTTTGGATTGGTATGAATCCTGGAGTACTCAAGCCCACACTCCCGAACCACCCATCAACTGGGAGGATGACCCGCTCATCCGCCTCATTGGTTCCGGGAAGCACATCTGGGCCGATGAACACGCCGATGAATACGTGAACAGACTCAGGGAAGAGCCCGCATGAGGCGGATTTTCTTCGATACCAACATCTTCATCTACATGTTCGAGGGACTTGAGCCGAACCGCAGCCGGTTGATTGAAATCAGGCGTCGAATGCTGGAGCGCGGGGACAAGATTGTGACCTCCGCTATGGCTCTCGGCGAAGTACTGGTGAAGCCTACAAAGCTCGGACAGACTTCACTTATCGAACAGTATGACCGCGCCATACGGACGACCGCTGAGGTGATCGCCTTTGACGCTCAGGTGGCATGGCGCTATGCGACGCTTCGCGCGACCCACAATATTCGAAACGCAGATGCCATTCAATTGGCCTGCGCGGCTCATTTTGGTGTCGACTTGTTTATCACCAACGACAAACCGTTGCACAAGATGGATGTGCCTGGCATAGGGTTCATCGCACCGCTCGACAAAATTCCGCTGTAGCAATTGCGTTCCCAGGTCGCGGTCAAATCAGCCGATAGGCTTGCACGAAGTCCAAAAAGCCTCCAGCTTCGGCTGGGGGCCTTTTGTTTGCTGCAAACTTGATACGACCGAAGATGCCATTACGAGGCAGCCATAGACGCATTCTCTCCGAAGGCGCTTCCCTTCCTCGCCTTCTTCGGATCCGGACGATGGGGGCTATGCGGCCCGGGGCCCTGTGCCAAGATTACTCACAGCCACCTGCGAACGGAGCCCGCGGAGCCAGCCAGCCGACAGCCAGCTTTTCGGAATGGAAAACTCGCCCCAGCCGCAATCAAGGCAAACAACGACATCGGGAGATGGCGTCATAGGGGGATGACCGAGCGTGCGGAGGGTGTTGCGGTAGAGTCGAACCTCCGCTGGGATCACGGAGACACTTGACGACTGACACTTGGGACAAACCATGGGCATACCTCGGCCGAAAAAGGCAAATCAGGGAACGCAGAAAATGCAAGGATCTTCAGTTCATTTAGGAATAACCAATCTAATCCCCAAAGATTGTGATTTCAATCACACGACTTGGTCAGAGCGCGTTTCTTTGCCAAAATTCTTCATCTTCTAAAATCCTTGTTCTCACCGGGCAAAAAGTCCAGTAATGTAGACGATCGAATACGACTGCTGCTCGTTCCAATGCACTCTCGCCTGACGAATCACAGCTTGAGCCGGCAAGATCGCCCCAAAATGCCACCGGGGCCCCCGCAAGGGCCCCGGCAGCGAACGGCAGAAAACGCCGCCCGTTAGTAGTTGAAGTGAATGCCAAACGTGACAGCCCTGTTGCCTCCGATGGTGCCCAGGACAGATCCGAAGGTTGAAGCGTTGTTGGGGCAGCCCTTAACACCATAGGCAGTAATGGCCTGGGATGCAATGCAGGTGGTTCCCTGGGCGCCGACGGGAATCTGGAGCGGAACCGTCAGTCCCTTGCCTGTCCCGCTCGTGTAGGGAACCTGATCGAGCCGCCCCAAGGCCGATGCCTGATCGCCAGCCGCGTTGGTGGTCGCAATTTGACCGTAGTTGACATAGTAGTTCGAGGTTCCGCAGTTATCGTAGCCCCCGTCAGCCGTAACCGCGTTTGCCGAACAAGCGCTGGCTTGACGGATCTGCGCAGTGTTGAGCGGCACATCCAGGCTCGTTGTGTTGGTCACGTTGAAGACGTTGAACTCAATCTGAAGATCCAGTTTTTCCTTAATCTGGACATTCTTCCGTACGGACAGATCAAGACGCTTCTGGGGTGCCTGCCGGAACAGGTTGCGCTGGCCAGGAGCCCATCCAGTCTCGTAGATATCCTGCGGGTCGCTTCCAGTCGAAACGGGAACGCCGTTTGTTCCAGGAGCGATGTAGTTGATGGCGATCTGCGTGGGATCGATGGTGGGGATATAGCTGCCGCCGGTGGCACGGAAGGGGCCCTTGTTCCCCGTGAGCGCAGTCTTCGGGTTTCCAGGATCCTTGATGCCGAGAACTGGATTCATTAGTGTCGGATAGTCGCCGAAGTTGAGGCTGCCGACCGCTCCGTAGAACTCATAAAGCGAGTACGGCTCACCGCTTTGCACCACGCCGATCCCTGTCAAGTGCCAATCATTGGCAATGTACGATGCCGCCGAATTGTCCTTGACCAGCTTGGGAGAGTTGACCTGGAAATTTGCGCTGAATACATTCGTGCGGTCAAAGTCAGACGAAGCCCAAGAACTGCGCAGATTCTTGGGGTCGTTGCCGGTAAAGAAGATGCCGATGTCGCTCTGCTCGTCGAGCGAGTGGCTGTAGGTGTAGCTGGCGCCAAGCTGGTAGTTATTCGAGAGGCGCTTTTCAACGTGAGATTCGAGGGCATCATACGCTGAGTTGCCCACCGTCTTGAAGAGCACAGCGTTGGGGCTGTATCCGACATACGGAGTGCGGAAATCGGTATTGCCACCGTCTTCCGTATTCCACGGTTCACCCTTGATTGGGTTGTAGTCGTACCCGTTGAACGAGTCCGCGTTGAGAACTTCAAATCCGTAGGTGGCCGTCTCACCCCAGATGGGGTTGCTCGCAGTAGCGATGCCTGGCTCGTTCAAGGGGATGGGAACCACGGCGTGACGGCCGCGATTGCCTGTGTAGCCAACCGTGATAGCCCAACTGTTGGTCGGCTGGTACTGAATATTGAAGGTGTAGTTCATGGTGTAAGGCAGCACGTTGCGCTTGTCGTATGCGCCGAAGTTCAGCGTGTCGGGGCAATCGGTGTAGCCTTCCTGGTTGTCGACGCCACCGCAGTTCTGGCCGAAGTCCGCCGACAAAGCGGTCGGACCTGCCATCCGGCTCAGCACACTCTGCAGCGCCTTGTTAATTGTGCTTGGGTCGGAACTTGGCGGGATCGCATTTGCAACCGCATTGCCGAGCGGATTCTCGAGACAGAGCTTGCCTTTGTTTGAGGCAATTGAATCGCATTGAACGCCGGAGACTGCGGTCCCAACGACGTAGCTGGCAAGAGGCGCAGATTCGGTCACGCCAAACGGTCCGCCGTTCCCGCTGCCGGCCGGTTGCGAAAGATAGCTGAAGAGTTCGCCACGGTCGTAGTAGATACCGAAGCCGCCGCGCACCACCAGCGTTCCGTGATCCACCTTCGGTGACCAGGCGAAGCCCAGGCGTGGAGAGATGCCCCACTGCCGTCCGCTAAGCGTTGAGTCGCTCACTCCCGGGGTAGCGTCGTACTTGTTGTTGCCCGCAATCACAAACCCGGCATTGTTGACGGTGAAGCCGGTTGTGGTGTTGCCGGTGACGTCGTAGATGGAAGGATCGAAGTTGAACATGTTGCCATACTTCTCCGTCATGCCCCCATGGAGGTCATAACGGATTCCTGCCGTGATGCTGAGGTTTGGTTGCGCCTGCCACTTGTCCTGAAGGTAAGCGCTGGCCTCGTTGGTGCGGTAGTAGCGGTCTGCGTCATTGCGCCCGCTATTGGCGTCGGTCGACTCGAGAACATTGGAGCCGGATACTTGGCCGGTCAGGAACGTCGAGAAGTTCTTTGTGCTAATCTGGGCGTCACCCGAGCGGTTGTTCTCGATATTCAACTGCGTATAGCTGTAGCCGCCGCCTGCAACGATTGTGTGCTTGCCAAACGCAAAAATCACATTGGTCGATGGGTTCAAGCGGTTTTGATAGTAGCCCATGTCGGCAAACGAGCTATAGGGGCCAACCTTCAGGGCAGGAGAATCAAGCTGGCTGCTGGGGAAGGACTTCAGCAGGAGTCCAGGCAATCCCGTTCCAAACGATCCAGTTGCGCCCATGCCGAAGTTCGAGGCACCGCCGGAGTTGGTCAGGGTCTGGGTGTAGTAGCTGTAGGAGTACATCCGGTCGACGCCGAGCCGCTGTTCCCAGTTGAGGCGAGGGCTGAGCGCAATCGTGTTGTCCAGTGCCGCTACCTGCGAACCGTTGTCCTGCGAAACCGGGAACCCCCCGGTCTGGGAAAAGCCGTATGGCTTATGCACCGGATCATTCTGGTAGTAGTACTTTGCCGAGATACGATCGGCCTTGGTCATGTCATAGTCAACCGATGCGGTCGCCTGATCTGCAGTCAGGATTGAGGTGCCGATCAGGTTGACGTTCGGCACACCATAGAAATAAGACGCAGTTGATTGCGCCGACGGGATCAGGAAGCTTCCATCAGGCAGCTTCGCATTCATCAAGGCCATGGCGATCGAATCAATCGCGGCAGGGGCCTTGGCCCCGTAGCTTACGACTGCGGCATCCAGCCCGGCCACGGAACGATCATCGGTCAACCCGGAAGGCACGGTCATCTGCGAAAGACCGGTGCCCTCGTCTCTGTTGGCTCGATGCTGGTACCCAACAAACACGAATACCTTGTCCTTCAGGATTGGGCCGCCCGCTGTCGCGCCTGCCGTCCAGCGTTGCAGGTAGGGGTTCTCCAACGATTGAGGGAACGTGCCGATGCCATCCTGGGCCGTGAGCTCGTATTGCTGGTTGAAGAAGAATGGGTTCGCATTGAGGTCGTTGTTGGCGAAGGTTCCGTAGACCGAACCATGCCAGGTGTTGGTACCGGTAGCGGTGTTCGCGTCAATCTGCGCCCCGCTCGTCGCGCCCTGCTGGGCGTCGTACATTGAGGTGTTGACGCGCAGTTCCTGCAGGAACTCTGGCGGAGGCGAAGGCAGGCTGTTGCCGTTCGATCCGTAGACTGAAGTACCAACTGGTTCGCCGCCTCCCACGGTGGGTGTTCCTGCGGATGAAGTCGATGAGGTGCTGCCGCCGCCGATATTCCAGTTGTAGCGCTGCGAAGTTGACCCGCTCGAGCTCTTGCCGTTAAAAAGATTGGTCGCGTCCACGCCGTTCACCTGGAAGGTGTTCGACGTGTCGCGCTGTCCGTTGGCCCAGATGGGCTGGTTGCCCAAGCCGCTGTTGCTGTCGAGGTTCGAGAGTAGTTCTGCGCTCACGCCCGGCGAAAGCACGGCAAGCTGCGTAAAGCTTCCGGTGGCCAAGGGTGTAATTTCGATCTGCTTGGTGTCGAGCGTGTAGCCGTTGGTGGTGTCCGTCGCGTTCAGCATCGGGTTGGCAGTCACTTCAACCGACTCGTTTGCCTTGCCAATCTTCAACGTCACGTTAACTGTCTTCGCTTGCGACTCCTGCACTGCAATGCCAGAGACCTGGGTCGTTTCAAATCCGTCGTGGCTGAAACTCACCGTATAGGTTCCGATTGGCAGGTTGAAGATTTGAAAGAACCCGGTCTTCTGGGTAGTCGTGGTCGCAGTGTAGTTAATCGCAGCGTTGGTAAACTTCACCGTCGCGTCGGTCACTGCTGCTCCAGTTGCATCCACTACAGTTCCATTCAGTGATCCCAGGGTTTGTTGTGCGCTTGACTGCAGCGAACAAAGAATCATGGCCATCGCGAACAGACCACTGTAGACGACACTCCTCCAGAATGAACGGTTCATTAGTATCCTCCCAACGTGCTTGAAATCGTTGTTGTGTAGATGGGCAGGCGAGGTGCGATCTGAGTCGTATCGCCCACGGACGTTTTTTTGTAATGCCTGCTTGCGATAGAGTCTATACAAATTTCGTAAGATGACAATGAATATTTCGCACAAAACAGTAATGATACAAACCGAAAGTTCACTCGTAGAGTTTGACTGAATCGAGCGGGCTGTGGAAAAGTCGCCCGCAATTTATTCGAGCACCTTCACCGCAAGTGCCGCGGATTGAATTGCAATACGACAATGCCTTTTTCTGACGTTTAAAGAGACGAAATTGGTACCAGCGGATTAATTGAGGAGATAAAAGCCGGATATCCAGTTTTGCAGTAGGGCAGGAAAACAGCCCAGCACGACAACTGCGGTAGCGATGACCAGCAATACGAACATTGTTACCGGATGAACACGAATTGGAGATTCCTCAACAGCCTTCATCACATAAGCGCGCTTGAGAACCTGCAAATAGTAGTAAAGGCTCACCGCGCTCAGGGCGACGGCCAGCGCGACCAAAGCAAACGGAACCGGGCCAGCGGAAACACCTAGCACTGCGGCAAACAGGTTGAACTTCGCCCAGAAACCGACCAGTGGAGGAATCCCGGCAAGTGAAAGGAACAGGACGAGCAATATAGCCGCAAGCAGCGGGTTGCGCTTGTGCAGACCGAGGAAGGCATCGAGGCGGTCGCTGCCCGTCGCCCGCTCCACCACGCCGACCACACCGAAGGCTCCAATCGTGGTTAGGCCGTAGGTGAGCACGTAAAAGAGGACGGCGTTTGCGCTAAGAAATGCGGGACCGGTGGTGCTGAGGAAGAATTGAAATGGACTTCCCTGCCCTGCATATATCCGATGTGCGGCGATTCCAAGCAGGATATATCCGGCATGTGCAATGGCCGAGTAGGCAAGCAGTCTGCGCACGCTCACCTGTACGAGAGCGGCGAGATTGCCAACGATCATGGAAGCAGCAGCCAACACAAACAAAATCGCTCCCAGGGACTGCCAAGTCAGATACTCATTGCGAAGGTAGCTCTCGACAACATGCCTTTCTCCGCCAATCGGGCCGCCCGGCATGAGCAAGTTGCTGCTGATGGTCAACAGAAGCGCGAAGCTAGCAACCTTTGAAACAGAAGCGATGAACGCCGCCGCTGGAGCTGGAGCCCCCTCATACGTATCTGGAGCCCACAAATGGAACGGCACGGCTGCGATTTTGAACCCGAGCCCCGCCACGATCAGAACCCACGCTACAAAGAGCAATGGGCTACTGCCAGACTCACCAATTGAATACTGGATCCAGTACAGATTTGTACTTCCGCTCAAGCCGTAAAGGTAGCTGAATCCAAACAGCAGGAATGCCGCCGACATCCCGCCAAAGAGGTAGTACTTTATCGCGGCCTCGGCACTCTTTGCGGAGGACTTGGCAAAGGCAGTCAAAACGTAGAGGCCAAGGCTCAGCAGCTCAAGCCCGATGAAGATTACGAGCAGGTCTCGAGCCGCCGAAATCAACAACCCGCCGGCCGCCGACATCAGCACGACGGCAACATACTCGCCTGCATGTTGTGTGAACTCGCTGTCAAGAATCAGCAGCAGCGTCAACGCCGAGAGCGCGAGAATTCCCATTTGTGCGATCGCAGCGGTGCCGCCGTTTGCAAGAGTAAGATTGTCGCCTACATAGAGCCCGAAGCCCGTTTGTTCGCCGACGGCCCACATTGCCGCGCCGCATCCTGCAACGCCCAGCAATGCGGCAACAACTGAGCGCACCTTCAGCGAAGCCTTGCGCAGCAGGCCTAGATCGACTACCAGCACCAGTAGCGCTGCAAGCTCAAGCGCCGTCTCCGGGAGTGTAACGCGGAAAAGGTCTGCGTAGTTCATCGTCCTCCTCCCGCGAGCAACGCCTTCACCGCTGGCTCGATTGCTTCGAGCAAAATTCTCGGGTAAACACCAACGAGCAGACTTGTCCCGGCAAGCAGGACGACGCCCGTAACCTCAGGCCATGTGATTGGCGCAAACGGGTGAGCCTGTTCGGCCTCCAACTCATGTGCGGTGGGCCGCAGATCGCTGAAGAAGGCTTTCTGCAGGGCTCTCCACGTGTAAGCAACTCCAACGATGATTCCCACTCCCGCAGCCAGCGTCCACCAGGGCCGCGCCATCCAAGCACCCGCAAGCACTTGGAACTCTGCAACAAACCCGGAGAAGCCAGGCAGCCCCATCGAAGCTATCCCGGCTATAACAAACGCCCACGCCGCAAACGGCAGCCTTCGCGAAAGGTGCATCTTTTCAAGCTCTGCAAGCTGACGCGTGTGCGTGCGGTCATAAACAATGCGCCCCACAATGGCGAAGAGAAGCCCGGCAATAATGCCATGCGAAAACATTTGCAGCACAGCGCCGGTCACGCCGATCTGATTCAGCGTCATCAGCCCCAGCAGCACAAATCCCATGTGGCTCACGCTTGAATAGCCGATCACAAACTTGAAGTCGCTCTGAGCCAGCGCCACCAGCGCGCCGTAAACGATCCCAATCACTGCCAGCGCTGCGAAAACGTCGCGCCACGATCCAATCCCAAGCATCGACCATCCCCACGGATCGAGCCCGTGCGGAAACAGCCCAATGCCCACGCGCAGGCAACCATAAGCTCCCAGTTTCATCACCACGCCAGCGAGCAACATTGAAGCTGCTGTCGGCGCGGCCACGTGTCCAGTGGGTGCCCACGTGTGGAACGGCCACATACCTGCCAGGATCGCAAACCCGACAAACACCAGCGGAAAGCACCACATCTGAAAGCTGACCGGCAGATTGGCGTGACCAAGAGCAACCAGCCCCGTCGATTGGCTGCCCGCGGTCGCGTAGGCCGCAAGCAGCCCGATCAGCACCATCGCCGACCCAGCAAACGAGTAGAGCGCAAGCTTCATCGCCGCATATTCGCGGCGCGTCGAACCCCAGATTGCAATGAGGAAGTACTTGGGAACGATCGCAATCTCGTAGAAGACGAAAAGCAGAAACAGATCGTAGCTGAGGAATACTCCGTATACCCCGCCGATGAGAGCAAGGAAGAATGCGAAGAACTCATTGGTGCGGAGTTCGATATTCCAACTGAACAACACGCCCGCAACAGCGGCAAGGCCCGTAAGCAACACCAGCACACGACTGATGCCATCGGCCGCGAGAATGTAGTGAATGCCCATCGCCGGAACCCATGGCAGATCGACAATCGTCACTCTGCCCTGGCCAATGCTCGAAAAGAATCCTTGTACCCCAATCGCAAGTCCAGCAACCGCGACCAACAAAGCAAACCACCGGGCAAGCGAGTTCTTGCTCTTGGGCATCAGAGCCTCAAGCAGCGCGCCGGCAAACGAGATATAAATCGTCCACGCCAACATCTAAAATCTCCAGTGCGACAGCAAGTTCAGAACCGTTGGGTTCACACTGTCCACAATTAGCTGCGGCATGATACCGAGCAAGAACATCAGGCCGATCACTGGCGCAAGCGCAATCCGCTCGCCATGATCGAGATCGGGAAACTTCCCGCAGTGCTCCGGGGTCGGTCCGGAGAAGACCTTCTGGATCACGGTAAGGATCACTGCCGCGGTCACCAGCAGGCCAAGGATCGAAACAGTCGCTGCCACCCACGCCAGCGGAAAGACGCCACGGAAGATGAGAAACTCACCGACGAAGCCATTCAACCCGGGCAGTCCCAGCGAACTGAACAGCGCGATCCCCATCAAACCGGCCAGCACGGGCGCAGGCTTGCGCAGGCCACCGAAGTCATCGATGCCGCGATGGCCGCCCGTACGCATCTGAAGCATCGCGACAAACCAGAAGAGCGCCGCCGCCGTCAGGCCATGATTGAACATCTGCAGGATGACGCCGTTGAGTGCAGCGGCCTGGCTGGCCTGTGCGCTCACATCGCCCGCTGCGACAGGCAACGCCAATGCGAAGATGCCCAGCAAACAGTAGCCCAGGTGGTTCACGCTGGAGTAGGCGAAGACACGCTTCAAATCCTTCTGCTGCACCGCCGCCCATGCGCCCATCACCACGGTCGCCACAGCCAGCGCAAGCAACGGCGTTCGCATCGCGGCGATCTGCACTCCGAACAAAGGCACCGCTATCCTCAGCAGCCCGTAAACGCCCATCTTCGACATGGCGCCTGTCAGTAGCATGGTCACCGGCGAAGGAGCCTCCGCGTATGCGGCAGGCAGCCATGTGTGGAACGGAAACAGGGGGACCTTGACGGCAAAGCCCAGCAGCGCTCCCGCAGCCAGCCACATCATCACCGGCCCACCAAGCACCACTGCGCCAAGGTGGCTCACGACCATCTGCTCCAACTCGCCCGTCGTAGCCAGGAATGTCAGGTGCTGGAAGTCCATGCTGCCGGTCGAAAGGAAAACAGCCAGCATCGACACCAGCAGGGCCACCGATCCAACCATCGTGTAAACAAAAAACTGCGTAGCTGCCGGGCCGCGTTTTGCCCCGCCCCACAGCTTGATCAGAAAGAACGCAGGGATCAGGCTTAGCTCCCAGAACATGAACCAGTGAAAGAAATTGAGCGCCGTGAATGTGCCGAAAAGCCCGGCCTCAAGCAGCAGAACCAGCGCGAAGTAGAGGCCCGGTTGATGATGCACGCGATGCGCCGCGTCCACACTCATCAGCGCAACGATTGCAGAGAGAACCAACATCAACGCGCCAAGTCCATCGACGCCCAGATGGTACTCAATTCCCAGAGAAGGCGCCCATGCAGCGCGCTCCACCATGCCCATGCCGCCGCCCGCAGGCAGATGCATCCACACATAAACAGAAAGCGCGAGGCTGGCCAGTGTGGCAGCGAGTGCAACCAGGCGCGCATGTCTGCCCACAAAAAGTGCGATTGCGGCGCCCACAACGGGCAGCACGGTCATCAGCGTCAATACGTGAGGTATGCTCATGCGCGGCTGCTCCAGATCAGGATCACCGCAAGCACTACCACCGCAAATGCGAGCCAGCGAAGATATGCCTGGACCTGACCACTCTGAACCCTCGACAACAGTCCACCGCCCGTCGAGAGCTCTTCGCAGCCCTTGTCAAACGTTCCGTCCACAACATTCGCGTCAAGCAATCGATTCAGCTGTGCCCAGCCGCGGAAAATAATTGCCACGCCGCTCACCGCCCCGCCCCAAACACGGCGGTCGCACCAGTCGGCCACGCGCGCCCACCATGCATAAAACGCGATCAACGTCACGCCGTAGATTTCATCAATGTAGAGCCGGTTCCGCAGCCAGGCCCAGGGCAGTGGCGCGGCCTTCTCGAGTACATCGGGCGTGTCCGGCTTGGGCGACTTCCCCCCGTAGAGCCACCAGGCTAGAACTATACCGACGAAAACGAAACCGATTGACTCCCCCATCACGAGAAGAACATTGGATTCAAACAAGCCTCTAATCTCGAGAGGGGCTTCACGTCCGCTAACGAAGCCTTGGAACCACGGCCACGCCGGCGTACCGAACAGTCCGAGCACAAATGCGAAGAAGGCCAGGATAGCCAGCGGAATCGTCATTACCGCCGGGCTTTCATGCGCGGGCTTATGACCGCGCCAATGGCCGAAGAAAACGTAAACCACCTGCCGCGTCATGTAGAAAGCTGTTAGCATTGCGCCGAAGACGAGAAGCGCCACTGGCCCCTTCGAAACGCTCCAATGCGAACCGGCTTCAAGGATTCCGTCCTTCGACCAAAACCCTGCAAATATCGGCACACCGCAAAGAGCCAGCATACCGGCTGCATAGGTAACGAACGTCAGCGGCATGTCCGACTTCAGACCGCCCATCTTGCGAATGTTCTGCTCCTCGTGACAGCCATGGATCACCGAGCCCGCGCCCATGAAGAGCAGCGCCTTGAAAAAGGCGTGAGTGATCAAGTGGAACATGCCCACTGCCACGCCGCCCATGCCAAGTCCCGCCATCATGTAGCCCAACTGCGAGATCGTCGAATAAGCAAGAATGCGCTTGATGTCGTCCTGTGCAATTGCGATGAGAGCCGCGAACACCGCGGTAAACGCCCCAACCCAGGTAACCACCGTGAGAGCCGTCGTCGATCCACCCAGGAGCGAACCTGCAGCCATCAGTGGATAGACCCGCGCGATCAGATAGACGCCGGCAGCCACCATCGTTGCCGCGTGAATCAGCGCAGAGACAGGCGTGGGGCCCTCCATCGCATCTGGAAGCCACACATGCAGCGGAAACTGGCCGCTCTTGCCGGCGGCGCCGCAGAAGATCAGCAGCCCAATCGCTCCTGCAGCCGTCAATCCCCATGCCGCGTGCTGGCCGAGCAAACTCGCAAGTGCCCCGGCCTCCATCGACCCGCCGCCATTGTTGTAGAAGAGCAACGTGCCTGTTCCGCTGGCCAGCCAGACCATTCCAAGCAGGAAGAAGATGTCGCCGACACGAGTGGTGAGGAATGCTTTCTTTGCTGCCGCCGCAGCCGCCGGCTTGTAATACCAGAAGCCGATCAGCAGATATGAAGTGAGCCCGACCAACTCCCAGCACATGAACAGGAGCAGTAGCGAGTTGGCAATCACCACGCCCAGCATCGCTCCGGCAAAGAGGCTCAGGAAGCAGAAGAACCGGGTGAAGTTCTCATCGTGGGCCATGTATCCGGTGGAGTAGATGAAGATGAGCAGGCCCACAAAGCAGACCATCACCAGCATCGCGGCCGACAGCGGATCAAGCACCCACCCAAGGTCGATGTTGGTCGTGCCCACGCGGATCCAGCTGAAGTTGACGGTCTCGCGAACAGCATTGCCATGTGACCAGCCCGAAACTACATGCCCGAATGCAATGAGCGCCAACAAAAGCGAGAAGCCGAGCGAGCCGATGGCCAGCGTAGCCGCCGTCTTGCGCTTCGGCTGCTTGAGCAGCGCGATCACGCCCGAGGCCACAACAGGCACCGCGGGAATCAGCCACAAGAGCTGCGTGATGGCTGATGCCCCTACTTGCGGAGTGAACGAAATTGTCGCTTGCATCAACTTCTCACCCCTTCATCCTGTTCATCTGGTCAAGGTCCGTGGTCTGCGTAAACCGATAAATGTGAATCACCAATCCAAGTCCCACGGCTGCCTCAGCCGCAGCCACTGCGATGGAAAAGATAGCAAACATCATTCCCGTAAGCGCCTCGGGATGCGGCCCGTAACGCCAGAACGCGATCAGGTTCAGGTTGGCCGCATTCAGCATCAGCTCAATCCCGATAAGCACGAGGATCGCGTTACGCCGCGTAAGCGCACCAGCCAGCCCGATTGCAAACAGTAATGCAGCCAACAGCAAGTACCCCTGGAGAGCCGTGACATGGCCCATCACTTCGCACTTCCCTTCTCATGCTTGGCCACGATCACCGCACCAATCAACGCCGAAGTCAGCAGCACAGCGACAATCTCAAGCGGAAGCACATAACGGCCCATCAGAGCGTTTCCGATTTCGAGCACACTCACTGTGGGCTTGGGTGAATCGCCAGGCAACGAACTCGTGCTGTTCAACACTGCCCAACTCAGCACCGCAAAGACCATCGCCGCAATCGCCAGGCCGGCAAGCCATGTCTTGCTGAATACACCTTCTTTGGGCGTCTCCGATCCGCGCGTCAGCAAAATGGCAAACACAACAAGGATCGCAACCGCGCCAATATAGACAAGAATCTGTGCGAAGCCGGCGAACTGGGCGTCGAGCTCAAGAAACTGAATCGCCAGCCCCGCAAACGCCACTGTAAGCGCCAGCGCGCAATGCACCGTGTTCTTCAACAGCATCGCGGCCAGCGCGCCTGCGACCGTAATCGCGGCAATCACATAAAAGACGATCGTCATTGCCGGCACCCGCAATTTTTACTCCGCATACCGGTAGCTCCTTGGCCCAAAGTGTTCGCTCTTCATGCCGACCTTGGCCATCACAAAGTAAGCAACCAACAGAATCGCCGAGCAGACGCCCCAGCGCGCCCATCCGTCGCCCAGAAACCGCCACAAGGCCGCAACAAACACATTCAATAGTGACAGTGGCAGCACGAACTTCCACGCAAAATTCATCAACTGGTCCTGGCGCATGCGTGGCAGTGTGCCGCGCAGCCAGATAAAAACACAGATCGACATCATCACCTTGCCAAAGAACCAGATCCAGGACGGCACCCAGGTGAGGAACGAGAATGGCGCCGACCAGCCGCCAAGGAACAGGGTCGTTCCCAGGCCAGACACCGAGAGCATGCCTACATACTCGCCGAGAAAGAACAGTGCGAATTTGAAGCCGGAGTACTCCGTAAAGTAGCCGGCAACCAGTTCCGATTCTCCTTCAGGCAAATCGAATGGCGATCGATTGCTCTCTGCGGTTGTAGCGATTGCATATAACAGGAATGCCGCAAAGCCCCATGGCGTGAAAATGTACCAGTGCGGGAGGCCCCAGCTGTACTGGTTCTGCGCGTCAACAATTCGGCCCAGGTTCATTGAGCCGGTCATCATTACGACCACCAGGCTGGAAAGAAGCAGTGGCACCTCATAGCTGATCATCTGCGCAACGGCACGCATCGCGCCAAGCAGCGAATACTTGTTGCGGCTCGACCAGCCGGCCATGAAGACCGAGAGTTCCGTCGACGCGCCCATGGCAAAGAAGAACAGCAGGCCCGCGTCCATGTTGACCAGCGTCATGTTCCGCCCCATGGGCAAAACGGCGTAGCCCATGAAAACCACCACAACGAGGAACACCGGTGCGAGGAAGTGAACCACAGCATCGGCGCTGGTGGGAACGATGTCTTCCTTGGTGAGCGATTTGAGTCCATCGGCTACGGGCTGAAGGATTCCCAGCGGGCCAACGCGGTTGGGGCCGAAGCGGTTCTGCATGCGGCCCAGGCCTTTGCGTTCGAGCAGGACCGCTATTGCAAACAACGCCGGAAAGACGCAGATGATCGTGACCACCGCGAGCAGTACACCGACAATCGGCTGCAATACGCTGGGAAAGAAACTCATGATCCAGTGCTGGAGGAGGACGAATATCTGATCGGCGTTCTTGATCATGCCTTGCTCTCCCCTGGTGTTTTGGTATCTGCTCTGGACGGCTCTGCAACTGCCGCAGCAGCTGCCTTGGCCGCCGCCGCTTCGGCTGCAGCCTTCGCCTTGGCTTCTGCCTTGGACTTCTCCTCAGCCAGCCGCGCATCCACCTCGGCCGCCTCTGTCGGATGAATCTTGTGATAATGCTCGTTCGACTTGGCCAGTTCCTTGCGGTCATAAAGCAACCCGCCGAAACGGTCCGTCGTGCTCAGCTCAAACTCTGTGTCCATCTTGATCGCTTCAAACGGGCATACTTCAACGCAAATCTGGCAGCTCATGCAGACCGAGATGTCGATGTCGAATCGCTTCGGATAAATCTGCGGCTTGCCGGTGTAGTCCGGCTTCTTGTCCACCGACTTCTCGATATAGATGCACTTCGGCGGACATTCCTTCTCGCATATCTGGCACGCCACGCAGCGCAGACCCGCCTCCCAATCGGCGCCATCGTAGACAAGGAACGGGAAGTCGCGAGTAGCCTCAATGGGCGCGATGCGCTCCTCCGGATACTGGACCGTCGTCAGCCGTTCCGCGGAGACAAAGCTCCCCGCGAAGTTGCGTGCCGTTTCCGCCAGTCCCTTAAGTATTCCTTCGCCGAACAAGTACCCTCCCGATGCCGCTTCCTGCTACTAAATCTCTTGTACCTTCGTTCATCTCCCGCTCGCCCTTTACCTCGCCCCTTCGATGAAGAAGCTAGAGGCCAGCAGCTAAAGGCTATCGATCCACTTCTCCCAGCACAATGTCGACGCTTCCAAAAATCAGCACTACGTCGGCCACGTTTTGCCCAAGGCACATATCCTCGAGAATGGTCAGGTTAATCAAGCTTGGTGGACGAACCCGATAACGGTACGGATTCGGACTTCCATCGCTGATGAGATAAAAACCAAGTTCGCCCTTCGGCGCTTCAATCCTGCCATAGGCCTCGCCGGGCTTGGGGCGAAATCCGCGAATCTTTGCTTTGGGATCCATCACCGGGCCGCCGGGAATATCCTTCAGCCCCTGATCGAGAATCGAGAGACACTCCCTGATCTCAAGAAAGCGAATCATGAACCGGTCGTACACGTCGCCATGCTCGCCCAGCGGCACGCGGAACTTGAACCGGTCGTAAATGCCATACTTATCCACTTTGCGAATGTCGTAGTTCACGCCGGAAGCCCGAAGCATCGGTCCGGTAATGCCGGCATTCACCGCCAGCTCAGCCGGTAAAATGCCTATGCCCTGCGTGCGCGCCATCAAAATCTCATTGCCGGTGAGCAAGTTCTCAAACTCGTCTACAAACTGGGGCAATTCACTCACTACCTTGCGCGTCGCATCCAGCCACTGCGGAGTCGCATCCACGCGACAACCGCCAAAGCGCATGTAGTTCACCATCATGCGCGCGCCTGTAAGCTCCTCAAAGAGATCGAGAATCTTTTCGCGAGCCTTGAAGGCATACATCAGCGGCGTTCCACTGGCGCCCATCTCCTGCACAAGGAATCCAATCGCCGAAGCGTGATTCTGCAAGCGCGTCAGCTCAGCCACAATCACTCGCAGATACTGGGCACGCTCCGGCACTTCCTGGCCGGTGAGCTTCTCCACGGCAATTGCATAGGCCCAGTTGTTGGTCATCGGGCAGATGTAGTCGAGCCGGTCGGTGAACGGCATCGACCCCAGGTAACTCATTCCTTCGGCAAGCTTCTCGTGGTTGCGGTGAAGATAGCCGAACACCGGCTTCAGGCGAACCACCCGCTCGCCATCGAGCGCCACATCCATCCTGAAGACGCCGTGCGTCGACGGATGGTGCGGGCCCATGGCAACTTCAAGCAGATCGCCATCGTCTCCCGGATCGATCACCGGCGGACGGTTCCAGCCCTCGGGCTTCTTCTGCCTCACCGAAATGTCTGTGGCAGTTGAAATCATTGTTCCGCCTTCGCTTCTTCTTTCTGATCCCTGACCCCTGATCCCTGTTCCCTGCTTCTATGTTCCCGCGCGCGCTTGAGCACCTCGTCGTGCGCGGTGGGCTCCCACTCAAAGTCATCGGGCTCCACGTAGTCGCGGCGCATCGGATGATCCTTGAACTCATCCCACATCAGCAAGCGGCGCAGATCGGGGTGCCCCTTGAAGATGATCCCGAACAGATCGAATATCTCGCGCTCTTGAAACTCGGCGGAACGCCACACCGGCGTCAGCGAAGGAAGCTCAACCTGGTCGGTCCGATTCACCGTCTTCATGCGAATCACCACCGGCCCATGCCCCTTGGCCACAGAAAACAGGTGATACACCGCTTCCAGGCAGCCAGGCTCGACACGCTTCTTCGTCTCTTCTACGGTCTCTTCTACTTGCTGTTCAACGCCGTCAATGGTTTTGGTCACGGTGCGCGTGACCTTCACCTTCTCCGCGATTTCCTTGTCAGGCCAGTCAACTCCGGTGGCGTTGGAAAGGAAATCGAGAGCCATCTCGGGATCATCGCGCAGAAACGTTGCCACCTGAACGGCGTGACTGGGGTCGAGCCTCAGCGAGTGCTGCCCTGAGACACTGGGGTTGGTCTGAATCTCGACCCGCGCTCCCGGTACCGCAGCCTCAATCGCCGCTTTGATCTCTTCAACGCTCCTCAACGCCTGCTCCCTCAGTCCCTTGCTTTTAGTCCCTTAGGCCCTGGGCCCTTGGTCCCCTACCCCAGACCCTAGACCCCAGACCCCATTTTTACCGCCGGCAGCGGCCAAACTAATCCGTTCTCTGATGGTTCCAGATCGTGTTCTCCCTGCACCGGGACCGGAAACTCACCCGGCGCATTCGCATCCAGGTGCCGCGGCCGTCCCTCGCCGGTCAGGTGCTGCCCGTCGATCTTCTTCTGCAGCGTAATAAAGGCGTGCAGCAGAGCCTCGGGCCGCGGCGGGCAACCCGGAATGTGCACATCCACGGGGATGTACCGGTCAATCCCCTTCAAAACGTTGTATCCCTGCTTGAACGGCCCGCCGGAGATGGCGCAGGCCCCCATGGCAATCACGTACTTCGGTTCGGCCATCTGGTTATAGAGCCTCACCACCTGCGGCGCCATCTTCTTGGTCACTGTGCCGGAGATGATCATCATGTCGGCTTGACGCGGCGACGGCCTGAAGACCTCCGCACCAAAGCGCGCCAGGTCGTAACGGGCCATGGTGGTGGCGATCATTTCGATCGCACAGCAGGCCAGCCCAAACTGCATCGGCCAGATGGAACTGCGGCGGCCCCAGTTGTACAGCTCCTCGATGGTCGTAACGAAGATGCCCTGTTTGCCCAGTTCGATCTTCAGTCCTTCATCCACAGCCATCGTCCCTATGCTCCTAAGCCCATGTGAGAATACCCTTGGCCCATGCCCAGGCAAGCCCTTCAATCAGCAACAACACAAAAACCAGCATCGCCAGGCAGGCCGACGCGCCAAGTCCAGTGAATGCAACGGCGAACGGAAGCAGGAAGACAGCTTCCACGTCAAAGATCATGAAAATGATCGCGTACAGGTAATATGCCGAGTGGAACTGCACCCAGGCATCGCCCTTGGAGACCAGGCCGCACTCGTAGATGGCGTTTTTGATGGCGTTCGGCTTGGCAGGCGAAAATGCCTTCGCCCAGAGCCAGGCCAGCGCCAGAGGCGTGAGTCCAAAGCACAGAGCCACGAGGAACAAAACACCCAGAGAAAAATAAGGACTTGAAACCATCTGCGGAGATCGATCCTTCAGAACAACCGTACCAGTTTGTGCCCCGCTTTGGCTAAGCAGATGTGCTCTAACTCACACCACTCAACCTCATTTCTCGCCACTCATACCACTCTGTGAACCATTCGCTGCCAATACAGGGTTTCGTCCCGCAAAAGTTGCCTTCCAGGTTGAGCAAAAGAGTCCCGCTCCAATGCCTTGCAGCGGCCGGCGGCCCCATCAGAAACCACGGCCCGCCCCCATGAGAAAGACCCCAACTTGATCGTGTCGATTTCCACATGACCATGAGCGTGATAGCCCCACCGTTTCCAACCTCAACCTTTTGATGGAAGACAGTCACATGCCGCCGCCTGCTACCGTTCTATTGTTCCCGCAGGCCTTCCCTGGCATCGGTCTTCGGGCGCGGAGAAGCTTCTCTGGGAGATCATCGGACCATGTCGACACCGATAGGGCTGAAAAGATTGCTGTGCCCCTCGCTGACTGCCGTCACACTGGCGCTACTTGCGCTTTCCATCACATCGGCGGTGCGCGCCTCGAGCGATTCGAAGTCTGACTCCGCATCTCCCACCCCGGCCACCTCAGACGCGGCAAAGCCGGCGGCGGAAACCACCAAGTCTGAGCCCGTTCCCCCGACTCCGGCCCCCACCGATCCCTACGCCCCGACGAATACCATCTCCGGCCCAACCACGGCATTCCACGATTCCGTGACCTCACGCTACAACTTTGCCTTTGGTAAGCAGACACCGTTTCTGCCCTCGAATGCAACCACGGTGAACGGACAGTTCTTCAGCCCCAAGGCCTTCCCAACCGCTCAGTATTGCGGCCACTGCCACCAGGAGGCCTACCACCAGTGGCGTCAGTCGGTTCACTCCAACAGCTTCCGCGCGCCATGGTACCTGAAGAACGTGAACCTGCTCATCGACGAGAAGGGCGTGCAGTTCTCGCGGCACTGCGAAGGCTGCCACAATCCTGTTGCCCTGCTCAGCGGCGATCTCTCCCAGGGCATGCCGAAAAAGCGCCCCTTTGAAGACGAGGGAGTCACCTGCTCTGCCTGCCACTCCATCCAGTCCACAAACACCGTGGGAATTGGGAGCTACGTCATGGGAATCCCGGCCGTCCTGGTGGATGAAAAGGGCGAGCCCATCACCGGACCGGTCTCAGACGCGGAGATTCTTGCCCATCTCGATCGCCATTCCAAAGCTGTCATGCGGC
>Ga0302197_10000945_pt1 | contig 29035 bp, 20 predicted proteins | sample II_Bog_N2_1_FD_193526 | JGI IMG/M metagenome (GOLD analysis project Ga0302197, IMG submission 193526) | Peat permafrost microbial communities from Stordalen Mire near Abisko, Sweden - II_Bog_N2_1 | ecosystem: Environmental > Terrestrial > Soil > Wetlands > Peat | place: Sweden: Abisko... | reverse complement strand
TCCTTGCTGCGGAAGTGATGGAAAAAGCTGCCCTTGGTGACGCCGGCGTGGTGGCAGATGTCGTCGACGGTGGTGGCTGTGTAGCCTTTGGCGCGGATGATGTGGAGTGCGGCGTTGAGCAGGCGGGATTTGGATTCGCGGGGTGGAGCGGGGCCGGATTGTTGAGTTGTCTTCATTTTAGGCTTGCCAAAGTGCGTACTGATTGGTATGGTACCGACTGGTTGGTATGCTGTCAATGGAGCCAGTTATCCGCAGCGAAGGATTTGGCGGGAAATTTTGAAACAAGGAGAAGGACTATGAAGATGAATACGTATCTGAACTTTGGGGGCAACTGCGAGGATGCCTTCCGGTTTTACGAGAAGCACCTGGGCGGCAAGATTCTGGGCATGATGAAGTGGAACCAGATGCCGGACGCGGAGAAGCACACGCCGCCGGGCATGGAGAACGGAGTGCTGCACGTGCGCATGACGATTGGGGAGACGCACCTGATGGCGAGCGATGTCCCTGACTATAAGCCGATGCGCAGCGCGTATCTATCGCTGTCGGTGGAGAGCAGCGAAGAGGCGGAGCGGATCTATGGGGTTCTGGCGGACGGCGGCGAAGTGTTTATGAAGATGGGCGAGACGTTCTTTGCGCATCGGTTTGGGCAACTGCGGGACAGGTTTGGGACGAACTGGATGGTGATCCACGAGCGGCCGATGCCAGCCCAGGGCTAGCGCCATGTACTGGACCCTGAAATGGAGCGTGGGCGGGAGCGAAATGCGGGGATTCTTCCAACCCCACCCAGCGTCAGCAAAAGACAACAACAAAGGCAAAGACGCAATGCGGGGATTCTTCGCTGCGCTCAGAATGACAATCCTTTGTGGGGGCACGCCCCGGGGGCAGGATGACAATCCTTTGTGGGGGCACGCCCAGGGGCAGAATGACACGCGTTTGTGTGGACCGCCCAGGGGCAGAATGACACGCGTTTGTGTGGGCCCGCCCACGTTGCCAGCCGTCAGTGCGTGGCGGCTGGCAACGTGACGTCGTAGAGGTTGTGATCCCGATACGAGTTATCCAGTTGACCGAGCAGGCGCAGTTGGGCGCCGTCGTCTTTGAGTTTGCGCAGCATCCAGTCTTCCGGGTAGTCATGGTCGCTTGCCAGCAGGTAGAAGTGGGGATGCTGGGCGAGGAATGCCTGGTAGGGTTGCGTGCGGCCCTGAAGGTGGAAGGATTCTAGCTCCTGCGGGATTCCTTCGAAGATGTTGGCATGGGTGTACTGGATGGCTATCGGTCCGCCGGTGAGGTAATACGTCCGGTTGAGCCGCTGCGCGGGTTCATGATTGTTCATCTCCATGAAGACGATGCCGGAGTTGATGACGATGGGGAGATCCGGCTGCGTGAGAGTCTCAGGGCGGTATGGAATCATCGGCGGGTCGGAGTGGCGGAAGATGTTGCCCTGGAGTGCAAATTTGAGGGCGTATTGCTCACGGCCACTGCCCGCGAGGAAGATGATGGCAACGAGGACCGCCGGGGTGGACGCCCGAGCGGTGAGGCTAACGACGAGGGTGGTAAACGCAATGGCGAGACCCAGCGTCGCGACATCTCCATATCGGTAGAAGAAGGCGCCGTGATGCCGGGCGAGATTCAGGATGAGAGGTACAGGCGCAAGCAGGAGGATGGTGATCGCAACCCACTCGGGAGAGGTGAAGACGAGCTGCCGAGTGGGTCGAATCCAGGCTCGACCGCCGAGGATCGCGAGGAATGCGAAGGACGCGGCCAGGCAGGCGATTTCGCGCTTGGTGCGATCGAAGTAGAAGTCGAAGATGGTCGAGATGTGGGCCTGAAAGGCGGGAGCGAAGGAACTGGCGGCGTGCGACCTGAAGAGGGGCAGGTAAAAGAAGGTGGCTGCCAGCGGCAGGATCAAAGCCACTATCCGGGAAGGCACCGGGCGCCTGGACTGGATGAGCCGTGTGCCCTCCGCGGCTACGATGGCGGCCCAGAAGAAGAGGCCGAAGATATGGGTGAGTAGAACGGCAGCGATTGCAAAGCCCAGAAGCAGATCCGCGGAGCGCATCCTCGAATTCGAATTAGCCCCGCGCTCCTGGGCCATGACAGCGGACTGCCATGCCACCAGGGCGAGCGACCCGAAGCCGAAGAGGAGGCCGTAGGGGCGGCCGTCGATGGCCGGTTCACAGGCCTTGCCGGAGAGCAGGATGGCTGCGGCGAGGATACCGAAGGAGTTTCCCGCTCTGCGCCGCACGAAGAGAAAGAGACAGACCATGGCAAGAGCGAAGCCGATGATCTCTGGCAGGCGAGTTTGCAGGGTCCCGACGCCGATCAGATGATAGGTCGCCCGGGTGATGAGGTACGAGAGCGGGGGATTGAAGTCGACGGTGCTGGTGAGGTGGAGGAGAGCGCGCAGGGAGGACGCCTGGGAGATGCACCAGGTAAAGACCTCATCGTGCCAGAGCGGGATACGCAGGGAGTAGCCCAGCTGGGTGACGAGGAGGATGGCAAGAAGGAGAGCCAGGGAGAGGAAGGCATGCGAGTCGACCCATGCGCCAACGCTGGAAAACGGTGCCGGCTGCCTGGTCCGGTCAGTCGACGAACCGGGCGGAGCTTGCGGCTGAGTGAGGGTGGCGGACATAGATTTGAGCGAGTATAGCCTGCGGCCGAGGGTATCCGAATAGCCCTTTTGGTGCATCGCGCGCACCAAAAGGGCCTTCGCCGTGCCGAAGCTTTGGATGCTATTGCGCTGGCAATTTTCCGAAGTACAGGCTGATGTGGCCGGTGTATTCTCCTTTGGCAACCGCAGGTTGTCCCATGGGACCGCTGGATTTAGCACCTACAAACTTGCTGCCGATTGCTGGGATCGCGTTCAGGAAGGAGACTCCGGCTTTCGGGAACGGTACGCCGGTTTGCCCCAGCAGGTTTGGGGGAGGGGTCTTCGGCGTGAAGATTTGCACGAAAACTGGAGAATCGTGGGGCTGGTCCACCATCGCGGTGATTGGGCCTTCGGAGGTATTGAGCTGGAGCCAGCGTACGCCGGCGTAGAACCCCTTGAAGATGGGGTAGTCGAAGTGCTCGCCGGGTTTCAGGTCGTCCGGATCTCCGACAATTGTGTTGTTGTAGTGCCTGTCCCAGACGTCGAGAGTGCCGCCGGCGAGGCGATTCTGATAGACGGGCGCGGGCCCTTGGCCAAGGAAGCGCATGCCCTTGACATTCGCTTCGGGGTAGTCGAACCCGACGCCAAAGTATTCCTGCTCGCCGCTGAGGATGTAGACGTAATCGATGGACAGCCAGCCATTGGGTTTGATGCGGTAGGTGAGCGACTTCATCGGGCCGTCAAAGGCCGCGGCGACGACGAGGTCGTTGCCGTCGGTCTTCTGGGTCAGCGATGTGAGCTTGGAGTCGGGCGCCAACGCGGGTGGCGGGGGCGGCGGGGGCGGCGCTCCCTGCTGCGTGCGAGCCGGAGGAGAGACCTTGGCTCCCATCGCCACGAAGCGCGGCCCATTGACCAGGGAGAAGGACTTGCCCTGCCGGGAGGCAGAGACGAGCAAGCCGGTAGTCTTGCTGATTTGCAGCGACAGGTTGCCTGCAGTCACGGTGAGTGTGTCGCCGGATTCGGCGGCGGCAGGCTTTGCAGCGCCAGCAGACCGATCGACCTGCTCCAGTTGATGTGCGAGATTGTCGGCGGGCCAGACATAGGTCTGGATCACGCGGCCGGTGGCGTCCTTAATGCGGAGCCGAGTGGCGTCGGGCATCCTCTTTGCGCCCGGACCGGTGGCAGCAGCAGGCGGCGCCCACCCATCCCAACTTGCCGAGCCGCCCGGGGCCAGTGAGCGGCCACGGTCGGTGCGCGATGCCAGCACTACGGAACCGGAGGCCGCGTCGTTGGGTTGACGAAAGGCGATCGTCTCCCATTCGAAGGTGCATCGATCGGCATTGAGGAAGGAATAACGGTTGGTTACGGTGAAGGAGTGCGAGGCACCGTCGGGCGGCGTCACGATGATCGGCGACCAAAGCTGTTTGACCGTGTAGAAGCTGCCTTCCCGCTCGCGATATGGGCCGACGATGCCATCCGGGGCCTGATTGTCGGCAGAGTCGAGGATGCCGCCCTTATCCACGCGCTTCACATCTTCATCGACAAACGCCCAGATGAACCCGCCCGCGCCGGCTTTGCTGCTGAGGATGGCATTCCAATACTCATTCATGCCTGCCCCTGCTCCCCCGTCGTAGAGGCCGTGCAGCATTTCGGTGGGGAAGTAGACGGGATCTGCGGCGAGCTTTTGCTGCAACACCTCATAGGTCGGGTAGTGCTTGGTATCGGCGATGCCCGGAGGATAGGCCGTCCACGGGTGGAGGACGACGCGCTTCTCTGGATCGTACTTTGAGAACTCGCCATCCAGCGCGGGATTAAAGCCGCCTTCGTTGCCATTGTCCCAGAAGATGATCGATGGATGGTTCACGTCATGCTCGACCATCTCCTTCACCAGCTTCTGGCCAACTTCAGTGTCGTAGTGTTGGTGCCAGCCGCCCAGTTCATCGAGTACGTATAGACCGAGCTCGTCGCAGGCATCGAGGAAGTGACGGTCCGGCGGGTAGTGGCTGGAGCGGACTGCGTTGCCGTTCAAGTCTTTTATGACGTTGATGTCGTCTCTGGATATCTGCTGGGACAGGGTGCGGCCGGAGTCGGGCCAGAATGAGTGGCGGGCGACACCCTTGAGGAAGACGCGGTTTCCGTTGACGAACAGGCCCTGGCCGGGGCGGACCTCGATCGTGCGGAATCCGAATTTCTGATGAACCGTGTGCACGACGGCATCGCCTAATTTCAGCCGCACTTCGAGCTGGTAGAGATTCGGCGTTTCGGCAGTCCAGAGTCGCGGATTGACGATCTGTCCGGCGAGATGGGTGGCTCCGTTGAAGGTGACATCTTTCACGACGATCGGATCGCCCACAGGCTTACCACTTAGGTCCAGCACCCGCATCTCGAGGGAGGCTGTGGGGACGCTGGTGGCGGCGGTGCGCAAGTCGGCGAGCGTGACGTCGACATCCAGGGAGCCGGTTGCGGTGGCGCCGATGGCCAGGTGATCGACGAATGTTTTGGGGACGGCTTCAAGATAAACGGGACGGAAGATGCCGGAGTAGTTCCAGTAATCGCCGCGGCGCTCGGCGTTGTTGACGGAGTTGTTCATGGAGTCGTCATCGACGTCGACCTGGATCTCGTTTTTCTGGCCGGTGGGCTTGAGGAGACGCGTGATGTCGTACTTGAAGGCGTAATAGCCGCCCTGGTGAACAGGGCCTGCGGATTGCCCGTTGATGGTGACCTGGGCATCGGTCATGACGCCTTCGAACTTGATGAAAACGGCTTTGTCCCGCCAGGTTGGAGGGGTGGTAAAGGTGCGCTTGTAGATGCCATGAGTCCGAGGCAAACCGCCCGCCGGCACGGGCCGGCCGTATTCGTAGATGCCGAACCCTTGCAGTTGCCAGTTAGAGGGGACGCCGATGGTGGACCACTTGTTGGCATTCATGCCCTTGTCGCACATGAACTCCCACTTGACCGGATCGTCCTTGCCCATGCCGGAGAGATACTGAGTTTCAGTCTCCGCAGCTCTTGCACCTGAAGTTAGAAGAAGGACGAATAAGGCAGCATAGCGAACGGAAGAAAACATCAAACCCCCCAACGGCCGTAATCTCGAAGCGATCCATTGTGACATGAGTGTCCCGACGGGTGCCCGAGCAGATCCACTCCGGGGTAACCAAATCTATTCCAGAGTCGGAAGGTCCGGTCTTTGATTGTCGGGTGGAGTGGGATAGGTTTTGCTGCCGTCGTTGAGCTCAAGACGGACGTAATCCCATACGACTCCGGTGGTGACATCTCCGGCGGGAACGGTGAAGGTCATTTCGTTGGCGCCGGGCTTCATCAGCGAGGCATCGAACTTCTGGATGTACTGGTACCAGGCACCCCTATCCGTGTTGTAGCGCAGTGCGTTGGTGGAGACCGGGTGAATGCTGCCGACGTCCTGCCCGTTGATGCCAATAGCCAAGCTGCCGCCGTCTGCCCCGGCCAGCGCCAGGCGCAGCACAGCCGTACCCTTGGAGGCCTTGGGCATGTTGAACTTGACGGTCCAGGTGGTGGCCCGGCCGCGACCCCAATCTCGCCACGGATCATCCTTGCTGGGCGGGGTGTTCACCCATCCGAAGCGCTGGTTGTAGGGATCGGTTGCGGCAGGGTTTAGCCAGGCGGTGGTGGTGGAGTGCGGCACCTCCTCGAAGAACCAGTCCTTGGCCGGATTGCTCTTGCCGATGGTGTAGGTAACGTCGTTGGGGAAGAGACCGGCATAGCGCAGCGGCCAGCCCCACAGCCAGTAGTTGGCGCCGTCGCCTTTCAGGAACTTGTCGCTGGTTCGGTCAGGCTGGCCGATCTCCCAGACCTGTTTGCCGAAGCGGACAGGCTTCCAGTCGAGCTTGCCGAGGTCGATCTTTTTGCCAGCTTCCACGGTGATGTCGGTCTTGGCGAACTCACCCAGCACTCCGTCGGCAAAGGCATGCAGCGTGTATTTGCCGGGGCGAACGTTGGGGATGGTGAATCGACCGTCCACGGCGCCGTCGACCCAGAACTGGTAGTAGTCGCCATCGTGCGCCCAGGTGACGATGTCGCCGTTACCGCCGCGCGCCTGGAACCCGGCTCCCGCCCCTTGGTAGTTTGGGTGGGCCAGGCCGATGGTCAGATGAGGAAGTGTCTTCTTGACTGCCTGGGGATCGTCGAGGACGAGTTGGCCTGTGACGGACGCGCGCCCGTCTTTGTGTGGGTAATCCACACCTTCCACCCAGCTGTAAGGCCATGCGGCCTTGACGGATTTTGATTTGGCGACCGCGTCGTCCCATAGAGCCATTGCGTTGTCATGCCATTCCGCGGGTACGGCTGGCATGCCACTGCCGGAGGTGGCTTTCAGCTTGTCCAGCTCGTCCTGGGACGGGTCCTTGGGATCGTCCAGCGAATTGAAGTAAACAAAGATAGGGCCGACGACGTGCTTCCAGTCCTCGCCGGCGGGGATGTGGTTCCCGGAGCCGCCGGCATAGTGGCCGGAGGTCCAATAGTCCAGCAGAGTTGCTCCCATGTGGGCAACCAGATCGAGCTTCTCCGGGCCGCCGCCAATGTACTCGTTGGACGGGTTGATGAAGTAGACGCCGATGTGGTCCTTGGTGCTGGACCAGCCCCAGGCGGTGAGCTTGTCCATCACTGCGCAGTAGCTGTACTTGTGCTCGACGGAGTTCTTATAGATCCCGTCGAGGAGGATGCTCTGCTCTTTGGCGTGAATAACGACGCCGGAGCGCTGGTCTCCGTTGGCGATCATCAGCTGGTTGCGGTCGTTGTCGACGGAGATCCAGTTGAAGGTGGGATTCATCTGCAGGATGAACCGGCTCTCGCCCTCGCCGGCCGGAGGATAGGAGGCCGGGTGGGTGTACTCGGCGTAGGTGTAGAAGCCACTGACGCCACGCTCCAGGGTGTAGCGAACTTCAATGTCCATGCCGCCACGACCTGCACCCGACGGAACGCCATAGCGGGCAGCATTCGTACCGGCTGCGACGCTGGCACCGCCCCCGCGAACGCCCGGAGTTCCGGGATTGACACCCTTCACGGAGACCTCCGCGCGTTCGCCTCCGTTGGTTGCCGGATCAATCGTCACCTTTGCGGTGACGGTGCCGGCGGGAGTCTGCTCCCAGTACTCGCTGCGGGCATTTGGGATGTCGATGCTGTGATAGTAGACGGTCGACATATTGCCGTTTTTCTTGAGGATGGTGGCCTTGACGATGCCATTGTCCAGGACCCAGCTGTCGCCGTTGTCGGTGAGGGTAACGGGATCGTTCACCGTGACTCTGGCGACCTTGGGCAGCACACTGGCGGCCCGCTGTGCCGCTGCGCCATATGTCAGTACAGCTGCCAGGGCAAGAAATGTGGACACGAAGAGGGGCTTTGCTTTGGTCATGGCGCAACCTTTCGGGAATGAACCTTTAGCTGGAGACGTATCCGGCCCGGATAGAGTCTCCGCTAAGTCGCTAAGAATGGTACATGGGGGTAGGTATTGCTGGCCTGACGCCGCAGACGCGGTCTTCGCATCGTCGACGGGCTGGGCTATTTGAGCGATTCCAGGGCCGCGCCGGATGTCCGTTATCGCAGGATGTGCGCTGATTTCGTGGACTTACCAGTCCGATAAGCCACGGAATCCCCTCTACTTAGGGGCGACGGCGATCCAGAGGAAGCGAAGTCAGCATTACTTCCAGCCCACAGCGCGGCCAGCAATGTCCGATCGAGTCTATGGCGGAGACTTGTTCAGAGTCTTCCTAGGTTCGGCTGAGGGCTGCGGCGTCTGCCGATGTGCCATGTTGCGCTGGGAACGTCAGCACTGCAAAGGTGAGAGGTGGAAGGTCGAGGACGCCGCCGGATGGTGCGAGGCCATGCCGCGAGATCAGGGTCAATGTCTCGCCCTCCAGAAGCTGGATCGTGTATGGCTTCTCTCCCAGGTTGGCCAGGATGCGTATGCCGTTGCGGCCCATCTCGAGCGATTTACGTTCGGAGTCTGTAGACACCTTCAACTCGTGCATCGATCCATCGTTGAGCACGATGTTGCCGCGGCGCAGATGGATCAGCGCTTTGGTCCAGGCGAGCATCTCCGCATGCTTGCCGCCGCGCAGCTCATCCCAGCTCAGCTTGGATCGCTCGAACGTCGCTTCCTCTTCAGGATTTGGGACGTCGCCCTCAAAGCCGAACAAGGCGAAGTCGCGCTTGCGTCCCTCGGCAACCTGCCTCCGCATCTCCTCGTCTTCATGGTCGGCGAAGTAAAGGAAGGGACTGGTGGCAGCGAACTCCTCGCCCATAAAGAGCATTGGAACATAGGGCGCAGTCAGCACGATTCCGATGGCGACCTTGGCCGCGTCGAGGCCGCAAAGATGCTCCAGCCGCTCGCCCTGGGCGCGATTGCCAACCTGATCGTGGTTCTGATCGAAATGGATGAAGTGATGCGCGGAGAGCGATTCGACGGGCCGCCCATGCCGGCGTTTGCGATAGTTCGAGTACTTTCCGTCATAGACGAACGCTTCCTTCAGCGCCTTATGCAGGTCATCCATCGACCCGAAGTCTCCGTAGTAGCCGCGGCCCGGTTCCTTGGTATACAGCAGCGTGAAGAGCGAGTGGTGGAAGTCGTCGCTCCATTGCGAGTCCATGCCATAGCCGAACGCCTCGCGCGGGCGGACCACGCGCGGATCGTTGAGGTCGCTCTCGGCGATAAGATAGAAATCCTTGCCCAGTGTTGCTCCGAGCCGTTCCACCTCAAGCGACAACTGCTCCATAAAGTTCACCGCGGAAAGATCGATAAACGCATGCACCGCATCGAAGCGCAAGCCGTCGCAGTGATAGTCCTTGAGCCACATCGTCGCATTGTCACAGAAGAATCGCCGCACTTCATCGCTTCCCGCCTGATCGAGATTGACCGCATCGCCCCAGGGTGTCCTGCGACTTTCTGTGAGATATGGGCCGAATTTGGTGGTGTAGTTTCCAACCGGGCCGAAGTGGTTATAGACGACGTCGAGGACGACGCCGATGCCTTTGCTGTGGCACGCGTCCACAAAGCGCTTGAAGCCGTCTGGGCCACCATAGGGCTCGTGCGTTGCAAAGAGGGAAACGCCATCGTATCCCCAGCCGCGATGGCCGGCAAACTCCGCGACCGGCATCACGTCGACGTGGGTGATGCCGAGATCGGCAAGATAATCGAGGTGTTGGATCGCGCCGTCGAATGTTCCTTCCTTGCTGAAGGTTCCAACGTGGAGTTCGTAGAGGATTGCGCCGGTCCTGGGCGGGGCACGCCACTCTTGATCGTGCCACCGAAACCGCGAGTGATCATACAGACGGGATGGCCCGTGTACGCCCTTGGGCTGGCGCCGGCTGCGCGGGTCAGGGTATGGCGTGGGGTCGTCCTCGATGAGGAATGCGTAGTCGTCGCCGACCTTTGCCCCCGCGACGTCCAGGGAATACCAACCGCGTGCGTCCGGGCCGTTCATGGCGATCGTGCGATCACCAAGCTGCAACTTCATCTTCTGTACACGTGGCGCCCAAACGCTAAAGCGGTGCATGGTTGTGTCTCCAGAACTCATACGTTATGCCTGATCGCGTGTGAGCAGCGCCACGGGAAACTTTTCCAGCAGGCCGCTCATCGATGTGTTCCCGCCTTCGAAGCGATCGTTGGTGAGTCGATTGGTCCATGAGCCCGAGGGCAGCGCGAGCGACGTCTCACGCCAGTCACCAGCGAGCATAAGCGAGTGTCGCGGCACAACAGTCACCAGGTTTTCGCCGCGGGCAAATGCAATGACGTGCGAGGTCTGGATTCCGTGCGCGTGGATCGGCTTGTAGGATGCCTCCGGGCCGAACCAGTCTGGATGCTCCCTGCGCAGGTGCAGCGCATGATAGATCGTCCAGAGCTTGGGCAGCCCTTCGTCCATGCGCTCCATCACGCATTGCGCGCACATCTTCTGCCGAATTTCATGCAGCAGCCGTTTGCGCAGATCGTAATCGACCGGCCGCCGGTTGTCGGGGTCGACGAGCGAGAGATCCCATAGCTCTCCGCCCTGATAGAGATCGGGCACTCCGGGAACGGTATGCTTCAGCAGGGTCTGCGCGAGCGAGTTGATCTGGCCGGCACGGCGAATCCGGCCGGAGAACTCCTCGACTTCGGAAACAAACCCGGCGTCGTCGAGCATTCCCTGGATGTATTCGTCCAGGGCCTTCTCGTAGTCGGCATTGTTCGCGACCCAGCTGGTACGCACCTTCGCTTCGCGCATCGCCTTTAGCATGTAATCGCGCAACCGCTCCGGGCTGATGGGCCACGCGCCGACAATGGTCTGGTACAGGAACCATTCGGTCCCCTTATCGATCAGTTTGCCGCGCCGGTAGCGAGCTCCGAGCGTGTGCCATCGCCGCACCGCCGTATAGAAGCCTTTGGGGTCCTCGGAGAGCACGGCCAGGCGCGCGCGCACATCGTCGCTGCGTTTCGTGTCGTGCGTGCTCAGCGTCACCATGGTGGCGGGGAAGGTCTGCATCATCTTCGCGTGATACTCGTGAAAGTATTCCAGGCTGAAGCCATTGCAGTCGGGATCGCCGCCGACCTCGTTCCTCGCGATGAGCGGGTTATAGCAGTAGAACGCGGTGTCTTCGACGCCTTTAGCCATCACCGGGCTGGTGAACTGCTGAAAGCGGTAGACGAATTCGCTCTCCTTGGCGCCTGTGATTTTGAGCGTCAACACATCGCGCATGAAGTCGAAGAGCAGGCCGTCGATGTCCTGGCGGTTGGCCTTGGCGCACTCGGTCGCGCGCTCAATGCGGATGCGGTCTTCCTCGGCGATTTCGTTACGGTCGGGCACGACGTAGGTGCGGTAAACGGAGAAACAGGCAGCCACTTCGCGAATGGCGCGACGCATCTCGGCGAGCGTGAAGTCACGCTCCTCGCGATGGGCTTCGCAGATTTCCACGAAGATGGACGTCAGCCGGTTTACGTCACTGCCGAGTGCCTCCTGCGTGACATTGATCTTCTTTTCATGCGCCACCACCGGGAACGGCTGCTGATCGCCCGTGAATGCCGCGTACATCTCGCCCAGCCGCTTCAAGCCGTCCTGATGCAGGAGCGTGCCCAGAGCGACATTCAGGAAGTCGTAGCCACTGGTGCCTTCGATGGGCCATTCGCCGCGCAGCCACTCGCCGGCCTCGAGGATCTTTTCGCCGATGATCCATGCCTCCGGCGCGCGCTCGCGCAGACGGCGAAAGTATCCGAGTGGATCGCGCAATCCGTCGGGATGGTCCACGCGCACCCCGTCGATGTTGCCTAGCTTCAGCCAGCGCATGATCAGCGCATGGGTCTCGTCGAAGACATACTCGCGCTCCACGCGCAGGCCGATCAGTGTATTGACATCGAAGAAGCGCCGGTAGCCGAGCTGCTGGTCGGCGGTCTTCCAGTAGGCCAGCCGATAATGCTGCTGTGAGAGCAGTTCATCCAGGGCATCGGCACTTGAATTGAGTTCCTTGACGACGCGATCGACGGCTTCGCACACCGTCGTGTCTTCGCGGCACAGGCGTTCGAGCAGGCCTTGCAGCACGACCTGGTCGCGATGCCGTGCCAGTACGGTTCTGCGGTCGGCGAAGTCCGGCGAAGGCAGCCGGGCGAAGCTTGTGGCCAGGAAGCTGAGCGTGTCGCTGCGCGCGTAGTCCGCGGCTTTGCCCAGGATCGGAGCCAGGCTCTGCGGGGTGACCGGCAGCGCCTGACTGGAGGCCTCCACGGTGAATCTGCTTCCCACACGCGCCAGCGCGATGCCGCCGGCCGCGATCACGCGGCCATACTGGTCGCTCAGAATCGGCACCAGCACCTTGTCTCGCAAGCGCTCTTCCGTTGAATTCCAGTCAATATCGAAGAAGCTGGCATAGCGGCTGCTGGCGCCATTCTCCAACACGTCCCACCAATAGCGGTTCTGCTCGCCGAGGCTCATGTGGTTGGGCACAATGTCCAACACCTGCCCAAGACCGGCCTCCGCCAGCGTGCGGCAGAGGCGGTCATGGCCTTGCACACCGCCCAGGTCTTCGCTGACACTGCGATGGTCCACGACGTCGTATCCATGCATACTGCCCGGAACAGCCTGGAGATACGGCGAACTATAAACGTGCGAGATGCCCAACTGCTTCAGGTAGTCTGCGATCGCCGCGGCATCGTAGAAGGTAAAGCCTTTGTGGAGCTGAAGGCGGTATGTAGAGCTTGGAATTCGTGCCATCGTCGTCGACTCCGTCGCCGTCCTTAGGATTCGGTGGTGGCATGTCCTGCTTCGATAGAGTCCTTTTTGTGCCTCTGCGGTTGCTTCCGGCTCCGTCTAGGCTCGATTGCTACTCCTTGGAATCCTTCTGCGTGGCCAAACATCGGGCCAGGAATTAGAGCAAATTCCCTTTTGCTGTGGAGTGGAGAGTTCTGTGCAGGACCGTTTCCCTGGAAGAAAACGGACATAAAGGGAACGCCCTCCTGTACACCTACAGGGAATTTGCTCTCGTGGGAGACTGGATCCTCAGTGTTCCCTCCAATCGCGGGAAGATCGTGCGCATTGCTCACATCGCGCTATGCGATGTGGATGGCGGGGGGGCCCCGAACTGACCTTCCTCTATAACGACACCTGCGGGAAGATGACCTTGGGCGACAAACACCCGTGGGCCCATGCAGACCTGTCCGGGAGCTCTGGAGCGAGATTTGGGATGAAGTCGGGCCTCGCATCGAGCGGGTGCTTGCAGAGGGCAGGGTCGACTTCGGAAGTCCAGTGCAGCTACGAGTCGGACTGTTGCTCCACCGACTCATCCCCGATCCACCGTTCTGACAGAACAGGGTGGCGAGTGTGAGGATTCGCGCATGGCCGAGAGGTGGCATCGCGCCCGTTCGTTTGTCATTCAGAACTCTATCCCCATTTGAAATCCGTATCCGGCGCGGGGTAGGATGATTTGCCGGACCATCGGCAAAGCCCTGCAAAGGAACAATACCCATGCGACTATTCGCTTCCGCAGCCCTTGGCCTCCTATTTACCGGGATCACGATTATCGCCGCGCCTGCTCAGACGGCTCCGCCGGTTACAGGAAGTCCGGCGGCAACCGCGCCTGCGCCGGCGGTCGCGGCGGGGCCTGCATGGGCGGACGTTTCAAGCTGGGCGAATGTGCACCCGGTGGAGACGCACAACGTCGTGTACGCGAACATGCCGGTGATCAAGAATCCCAGCGTATTGAACCCAAGCAGACCGGGCGGCGCCGTTCTGCCCACTCCTAACATTGGAGGGACGGTGGACCTGCATCTGGATGTATTCCAGATGCCGTCGGCAAAACCGGCACCGGTAGTCGTGCATCTGCACGGAGGCGGATGGACTGCGCCTGCAGGTCAGTCGCATTCGCCCGGACCGTTCACCGCACTGTTGGCTGCGGGGATCAGCGTGGTGTCGGTGGAGTACCGGCCTTCGCTTGAAGCGCCCGCGCCTGCTGCGCTCCAGGATGTGCACTGCGCTTTGGCGTGGGTAAAGGCGAACGCCGCAAAGTACAACTTGGACGTGAACCGGGTGATTCTGTACGGCGTCTCCGCGGGCGGGGAGATGGCACTGATGGCAGCGTATGCGCCGGACACGTTCGATCCGGCGGGGTGCACAGACCAGCCAAAGGTAGCGGCGGTATTGGACTATTACGGGCCGCCAGACCTGGCCGAGGCGCTGCTGCACGAGCCGGGGAGTGGAGACTTTAATCGCCAGTGGTTCGGGCTGGCCGTTCCCCTGCCGGCTGACCCGGCGGCCGCGGCCGCTGCCAACGGAGCACCGGCGCCAGCGCGGTGGCCGGAACCGAGCGCCGCCGAATTGGCGCTGGCGAAGCAGTTGTCGCCGATGAATTACGTTCGGCCGGGGGTGCCTCCAACGTATATCGTGAACGGGGATCGGGACCCCAGAGTGAATCCGGCACAGGACTCGAAGTTGAAGTCGGCGCTGGATGCGGCAGGAGTTCCGGCTGGGCACGACATTATTCCAGGCGCCGGACATGGAAATTTTCCCAAGCCCGAGGCGAACAAGGCGTGGTTGTTGTGTCTGCAGTTCCTGCAGGCTCAGGGGATTCTGCAGTAGACCTGGAATTAGTTGCAATTGAAATGCGAGGTGGTGCGATGCGTAGACGATATGCAGCGGCGGCTTTGGGCGTGATCTTAATGGTGGGCGCGAAGGAGTATGCTCAGCAGCCGGCTGCGGCTGCGCCAGAAGTTGGAGGTCCAGCCTGGGCCGACCCTGCCAACTGGGGTCGCGTCCATCCCACTGAGACCGACAACATCGTCTACGCCACCGTGCCGCACATTGCCAACCCCAGCGCCGAAGCCTCGCCCAATCCCGGCACGCCCAACGGCATCCGAACGCCCATCCCCAACACCGGCCCCGCAGGCACCCTCGACATGCACCTCGACGTCTATCAGGTTCCCTCGTCGAAGCCTACCCCGGTTGTGATTCAACTCCACGGCGGCGGCTGGATTCGTGGCGACCGTCCCAGTTCGTCCCGCTCCTTCGCTGCCTTCTTCGCTGCGGGCATGAGCGTCGTTACCGTGCAGTATCGCAATGCCATCGACGCGCCTGCGCCAGGCGCCATCCAGGACGTCCGCTGCGCTATGGCCTGGGTCAAGCGCAATGCCGCCAAATACAACTTCGATCCGGGCCGCGTCATCCCCTGGGGCGGATCGGCCGGCGGCCACCTCGCGCTCATGGCCGGCTACGCGCCCGCTTCGTTCAATCCGCCCGGCTGCACCGATCAGCCCAAAGTCGTCGCGGTCTTCGACATGTACGGCGACACCAACCTCGTCGAAGCTCTGACCCAGCACGGTGGCTCCGACTCGGTTCACCAGTGGCTTGGCATCGATCTGCCGCTGCCCCGCGAAACCGCAGCCGCGGCTGCCAAGCCAGCCGTTGCGGCCAAGCCCGCCGGCTCATCCGGAGTCGACTACGACGACACCGCTCCAATCCAGCCTCCGAGTGGACACGCCCCGCGCTGGCCCGAACCCACCGCTGCCCTCCTCGCCCGCGCCCGCGAGATGTCCCCCATGACTTATGTCCATCGGGGACTTCCGCCGACCTTTATCATCAACGGCGACAGCGACCATTCCGTCGATCCTGCCCAGTCGGTCGAACTCGAGAAGGCACTCAATGCGGTCGGGGTTCCAAACATCCATTACGTTGTCGTCGGCGGTGGCCACGGCAACTTCCCCGCCGCCGAAAACACCAAAGGCGTGCTCCTTGCCCTCCACTTCCTCAAGGATCATGGCGTAATCGAATAACGCCAACTCGGGTGTCCCGTGTGATGACCTTGACCCTGAGCGGGTGGGAAAGGGACGAGTGATCGTGCGGTTCATCCCCTTCATGTTGGCAGCCCTACCCGTGCACCGCCGCAAACCGCAGCCGAACATAGTCTGTCATCCAGTTGCCATCCGCATCGCAGAGCACACGTCTCTAGGTCGTAATGGGACTGAGCGAGAAATAACGAAGCTCCCGCGAAACGGTGTCGCGGTAAGAACGCGTCGCAGTTGCCAATTACCGCAATTGCCGGCGTTTTCAGTGGCTTGCACGGATCGACAACTGAGGCTTCGTCTTTATGTCCGACTATTGCTCCCGACCTATCGATTTTGCAATGCGGGGCCGTAGGACTGTGGTGAGAAAGGCCAAGAGCATCTCGCTCGGAGAACGCCAGCGAATTTTGTTCTCTGTCATGGGCCACCCGAAGCCTGAGGAACCCGCATATCGCGGCAATGTCAGATTTCTCAGGTGGTCATGTTCGTCAGGTGCCGATTTGGATGCCGAAAAACAGTAGCAAGTATGTGACAGCCGACACATTAGTGATTTCATGCCTGCACAAAGGTGTGATGGCTCCTGAAGTTTCCGGAGCTTAGTGTCGATGTGTACAGAGTGTTGCTTAGTCACACAGGTGTGCGAACATACAAATGGAATCTTTCTATGGCTTTTTTCGCCTGAAGCTGCCCGACCGGTCGTTCTTAGTTCATTGTGTGCGAGTCTCCCGCCGGGTTCGAATCTTCGCCGCGACCGTCCTGATTGCATCCGCGGGGCTTCCGTCCCTCTCTCAGCAGACACCCGACCTGACCCAGAAGAGCCTCGAAGACCTGATGAACATTGAGGTAACATCTGTCTCGAAGAAGGAGCAGACAACCTCGCAGGCCGCTGCGGCAGTGTTTGTCATCTCGCGAGGGGACATAAGCCGCTCAGGCGCACTTAGCATTCCCGATCTGCTTCGCATGGTTCCAGGCCTGGACGTCGCCCAGATCGATGCGGGGAAATGGGCCATTACTGCCCGTGGCTTCAATGGACAGTATTCCGACAAGCTCCTCGTTATGATTGACGGCCGCACGGTGTACACCCCGATTTTTGCCGGCGTCTACTGGGACTCCCAGAACGTTCCCCTCGACAGCATCGAACGTATCGAAGTGATTCGTGGCCCAGGAGCTGCTGTGTGGGGAGCAAATGCCGTAAACGGCGTAATTAATATCATCACCCGGAATGCAGCTGACACGCAGGGCGGCTATGTTGGAGCGGGCATAGGCAATATCGGCACCGGAACAGAGAGCATTCGCTACGGCGGCAATGCCGGTCGTGTCGGAGCGTACCGTGTCTATGCGGAGGGTCTCCACTACAACAGTTTGCCCACATTTACCGGGCTCGATGGCCACGATGACTGGCGCCTCATCAACGGTGGATTCCGCGCCGACACTACTCTTTCAGCCAAAGACTCCCTCACGACCGAGGGGCGCGCGTACGCGGGCGATGCCGGAGAGATGGCTACGGTGCCCATATCCCTGCTGCCGCCAGTCACTGCAACCGTTGCCCTGAACGACGGCTATTCGGGATGGAATCTGCTAACGCGCTGGAACCGCACTATTTCCCCGCGATCGGATACTTCGCTTCAGGTCTACTTTGACCGCACCACTCGTGGCGATACCACCTACGAGGTCGGTTTGAACACCTTTGACATCGATTTCCAGCACCATATCAAGGTGGGGACGCAACAGGATGTTGTCTGGGGACTCGGCTACCGTCTCAGTTCTGATGGAACAACCCCCACCCTGCGAATCATCTTCACTCCCAATAACCGGGTTACCCAGCTCTTCAGTTCGTTTGCGCAGGATGATATTACGATCCTTCCCAACCGACTTCACCTAAGTCTCGGCGCAAGGATCGAGCACAATGACTATACCGGGCTCGGCTTCGAGCCCTCGGGAAGCTTGGCGTGGACCCCGGACACCAAGAACATGGTCTGGGCCGCAATCTCCGGCGCCGACCGCACCCCGTCGCGTGCCGATCACGATTTCCGTATCAATTACGCCGCGGTCCCTGGGCCAGGAAATATGCCCATTCTGATTAGCTTGATTGGCGTTCCAAACTTCAGGAATGAGCACCTCACGGCTTATCAAGCAGGCTACCGGAGTACATTGACCAGCAGGTTTAGCGTGGATTCGACCATCTTCTACAACCGCTATCGCGATGTGGAATCGGTGGAACCCGGATCCACAGCCATCGAGACAATTCCCGCGCCGGTGCACCTGCTGATGTCCAGCTACCTTGGCAACGGATTGTACGGAGAGACGCACGGCATTGAACTCTTCGCAAACTGGAAGGTGGCGAGCGCATGGACTCTAAGCCCAGGCTATACATTCTTCTCCATGCATGTGCATCCTTTCGCCGGCAGCCAGGACTTTACCGCCGCCGCAGCAGATGAAGGGGGCACTCCAGACCACCAGGCCCAGTTACGCTCCACCATAAGCTTGCCCCGGAACCTCCAGTGGAACGCTTCGATGTACTTCGTCAACCGGCTCCCGGCGGTGTCCATCCCCTCATACACCCGCGTGGATACCAGCTTGATCTGGCATGCGGGAGAGCGAATCTCCGTTAGTTTGGTGGGGCAAAACCTCTTGAGGAATCTCCACCCGGAATACGCTGGCTCAAGTTCCTCAGTGCAGTCTGGCATGATGGAGCGCAGCGCCTATGCCAAAATCACTTGGTCCTATTGAGTTTGAGGCCCCATGTGCATCGCGAACTCAACAATTCGGAACGCAAGACAGGTCGCGGACGAACGTACATCCTGGTGCTGTTCTGCGCCATCTTGCTTGGCTCATTGGAATGTCAGCCCACTTGCGCACAAAACACCGCCGAGGAATACCAGGTGAAGGCGGCGTTTCTCTTCCACTTCGCGCAGCTTGTCGAGTGGCCTGCTGGTGCGCTGAACGCTTCAGACCAATCCATCAACCTGTGCATCTTCGATGACGAGCCGCATCGCCGCGAGTTGCAAAATACGATCGAGGGAAAGCCCGTTGGGGTGCGGGTTATGCACGTCCGATTACTCGACCAACGGCAGAATATCCAGGGCTGCAACATGCTGTTTCTCAGCCGCGACGAAGGTCGGCGCCAGGCCGCAATTCTTAGGAGCGTACACGACCTGCCCGTTCTTACGGTGGGCGAAACCGATACCTTTCTCGCCGACGGAGGGATGATCCATTTCCACCTCGATGGGGATAAGATCCGCTTCGACATCAATGCGGCAGGCGCCGACTTGTCACACCTTAGAATCAGCTCGCGGCTGCTGCTGCTCGCCACATCAGTGACCCATGCCAATGGGATTGGCGCTGGTAAGGAGAGCTATGCACATTAGGGACTTGTCTCTCCGCGCCAACCTAATTATGTTGATCCTGTCTGCCAGCGCGCTCGCAGTCCTGCTCGCTTCCTTTGGGTTCGGGATCTATGAACGCCATAATTATCGTGAGAGTTCGGTTCGCGAACTCTCCGCACTAGCCGATACACTGGGCGCAAACACTGCTGCCTCCCTGGCGTTCAACGACCAACAGACGGCCGAACAGATGCTGGGCGCACTCGTCACCGAACCTCACGTACTCGACGCTCGTCTCTACGACAACGAGGGACGCATCTTTGCGGAATACCGCGGCCCCAGCCGTAAAGGGGGCCTCGTACTTACCGGGCTGCGTCCCGATGGGGCCTATTTCGATCACCAGTCTCTCAGCCTTTTCCGCGGCGTTCGTCTGAATGGGGAACGCACCGGCTCAATTGCGCTTGTATTCGATCTGGACGATCTGCGGTCTCAACTGCTGCAACATGCGAAGATCGCCCTTCTCGTCCTTCTTGTCTCGGTCCTCGGCACGCTGTTGGCCTCCATGCGGCTCGCGGTCTCAATTGGGGACCCACTGGTGAAACTGGCGGGTGTAGCCAAACACGTCTCGATCAACAAGGACTACTCCGTCCGCGCCACCCTACGTGCTGGAGGCGAGACCGGCCTTCTCATCCGTTCTTTTAACGAGATGCTCTCTCAGATCGAATCGAGTGAATCGGCGCTGAAGCAAGCACTCAACTCGCTGCAGGAGAGCGACGACCGCTATGCCCTGGCCGCCCGGGGCGCCAATGACGGCCTCTGGGACTGGGATCTCACCACTGACAAGATCTACTTCTCTCCGCGCTGGAACCATATGCTCGGCTACTCCGTGAGCGAAGACTGGTCCAACCCCGAAGCGTGGTTCAGCCATGTTCACGGCATTGATCGCGAGCGTGTTCGTGCCGAGATGGCGGCGAATTGCGATGGAAAGACCACCGAATTCGCGAGTGAATACAGGATGCGTCATAAGTCCGGCGGATATATCTGGATGCTGAGTCGCGGCATTGCGGTTCGCGACCCTTCCGGCAAAGCCATCCGCATGGCCGGCTCGCAGACCGACATCACCGAAGGCAAGATCTCCGATCCGCTCACACAGATCCCGAATCGTCTCTATTTAGTTGACCGAATCGAGTCCGCAATCGAGGCTGCAGGTCAGCAAAACGCCAAGTTTTCTGTGCTTTTTGTCGACCTCGACCAGTTCAAACTGGTGAACGACAGCCTGGGGCACGCGGCGGGCGACGAGTTGCTGATCGATGTTGCTGGTCGGTTGCGCGCCAGCATCCGCACCAGTTCGCGCCCAGGAGGATACGGGAAGTCCGTCGTGGCTCGCGTCGGTGGAGACGAATTCGCGATTCTGCTCGACCATATCCAGCACGAGGCCGAACCTGCGATCGTAGCAGCGCGCATCCTCGAACGGCTGAGCGAGCCTTTTCACCTGGAGGGTCGTCGCATGTTTGTCTCCGCCAGCATTGGAATCGCCCTGAGCCATGCCGGCACTACGCCCGAAGACCTCCTCAGCGATGCCGATACCGCCATGTATAGCGCCAAAGCGAACGGTAAGGGACGCTACGAGTTCTTCGACGAGGCCATGCGCGAGCGAATCCTGAATCGGTTTGAAATCGAGACCGGTCTGCGCAAGGCTATTGAAGAACATCAACTGGTTCTCCACTACCAGCCAATTATCTCGCCCACCGATCACCGCATCCGTGGGTTCGAGGCGCTGGTTCGCTGGAATCACCCGGAACGGGGAATGATCCCCCCCGGCGAGTTTATCCCCGTGGCCGAAGAGAGTGACCTCATCGTCCTCCTTGGCCGCTGGGTGCTGCGCGAGGCCTGCCGCCAGATGGCGGAATGGCACAGAAGGTTCTCCGGTGTTCCCCCCCTCACAGTCAATGTGAATGTTTCCTCCCGGCAACTGTGCGATTCCCACCTGATTGCGGATGTGGAGTTCGCGCTGGCTGAATCCGGATTGAACCCCGCGTGTCTGGCGCTCGAAGTGACAGAAAGCTCGATCATGGGCAACGCCAAGCAGACGCTGGCCACCCTTGACCGTTTGAGAGCCATGAATGTTCGGCTGGAAATAGACGACTTTGGTACCGGCTACTCCTCGCTGAGTTACCTCCAGCGGCTTCCGTTCGATACGCTCAAGATCGACCGATCCTTTATCCGCGATCTAAGCGCAGAAAGCGGCAGCCTGGATATTGCAAAGGCCATTGTGGAAATGGCCCACTCCCTCAGGCTGGAGGTCATTGCCGAAGGAGTCGAGACAGAGGAGCAACTAGGTTTGTTGCGCGGGTTAGGTTGCAATTACGTTCAGGGCTATCTGTTTTCAAGACCAGTTGCTGCCGAGACAGCCGGGTGGCTTTACCGGGAAATTCGTGAGCGGGGTCTCCTCGCTGCTGAATCGGCTCTGCTCACAGCCTGCGAACTCGGGGGATAACCTACCCACGTTACCCGGTTAAATTCGGTTTCCACTAGGCATGATACCGTCCAGCAGCGGCCCGTCCCGATTATCACGTGTCGATTCTCAGAGGCAAAGAGTGTCGGCAAAGCTCAAGAAAGTTTAGCCAAGAGTGTAGCCAAGCATCTGAGCCCTTTGTTTGCAATACTGGCGGAGAGTGGGGGACTCTCGGGAAAGTTGTTAATTATGCCCATTTTCACAGATTTTTGCCCCATGATACGGTCGTGATACGGTTATCGGATAGGAGTGTCCCTAACCATGGCGAACACGACGGTCACATTGCACCGGAAATGTAAGACCCCCGAAGGCTGGCGGTACCTCCCGGCTGCGATGAGCGCCAACGGGAAGGTGAAGCCAAACAAGGTCAAGGTCGACGGGTTCGAGATCGACTACCCGATCGGGCACTACGTCCTCCGGTCATACGACGGGCCCAAGACCGTCTGGACTCGGGTGACCGGTGGGGCGACTGAGGCACTCGCCGATCTCAAGACGGCAGCGAAGCGTGCGAATGCGGTGGCCATCGCTGCGCACGCCGGTGTCGAGGTTGTACTCGACGCAAAGCGGATTGCAATCAAGGACGCTGTCACCAAGTTCGTCGCGGCAGCATCGGATCGCAAGTCACCTGAGGCCGCCGAGATATACGAGCGCACTCTCGATGACTTCCTGCTAGGCTGCAGCAAGGTCTATGCTGATGAGCTCACCAAAGATGACGTGACAAGGTTCCACGGTCAGATGCGCAAGAGGGGATTAGCCGACAGGACAGTCTACAACAGGCACATGAACTTGCGGGCCTTCCTCATTTACCTCAAGCTTGACTACAAAGTGATTGCTGGGGCCGCACCAAAATTTGAGAAGACGATGCCGGAGATCTATGAGCCCAAGGAACTCAAGGCCTTCTTCGGTGGGTTGACCTCAGAGTACGACCGCGTCTTTTACAGGCTTCTGCTGACCACCGGCCTGCGCGAACGCGAAGCGATGCACCTGGAGTGGACCGACATCAACCCGTCCCAGATGACCTTGAAAGTTGCATCGAAGCCACGTTGGGAGCACAAGATCAAGGATGCAGAGGAGCGTGAGATGCCGCTATCGGTGGAGATGCTGGAGATGTTGCAGGCGTACCACAAGGCCGTCCCAGCAACTCACAGATTGATCTTCGGCCTCCGGGGTGGGAAAGAGGACAAGCCTGATGGGCACCACCTCCGGAACCTCAAACTGCTCGTTCGCGGTCTAGGGCTCAACTGTGGTGATTGCGATTCTTGCATCAAGCGCAAGCAGTGCGAGAACTGGTTCCTACATAAATTTAGGGCGACGTACATCACCAACATGCTGAGAGTGCCTAATATGGACCTCCGAACGGTTATGGCACTCAGTGGTCATGCCGACATCGAGAGCGTAATGCGTTACCTCCGGCCCGCCGAAGGCAACGTAGTCCAAAAGGCTATCAACTCGATCAAGTGGTACTAGGGCATTGTGGTATGAGCTGAGATTGGCCCTCAGCATCCAACACCGGAGGAGATACCATATGCCCCGCCCGTTCAATGATGCCGGAAGGCGATTGCGTGCAGCGATTTGGAGTTACAAACGTAGACTCGCCAGCGTTGACGAGTTCATCGCCGACACGGACCCATCGCCAACGACATATAGTGTGACCTCGCATCTGCTTCACCACCGTGGCTATCATCGTCGCCATCCTTGGGGCAAACAGTTGCTTCCACAAGCGATTCGACCTCGTTGAGGAACGGCTCAGCCGAGTGGAAACCAATCTAGACAAGTAAGGAAGCCCGGGGGAGTTAGGCGGTGACGACGTTCCCCGCACCAAAGATCAGCTTCAGAAGCTCAGAGGCTTCGTCGGTGGTCATGTCGCCAGGCGTGACGAGGATCTCTTCGAAGCGTGCTTCGCGCTCAGGCTCCCTCATCGCAGCGACCTCGGCAACCAAGGTGGAATTCGTGGGTTGTGGACGATGCGCTCATGGTCTCTCTCCCCTACCGTATGCGTACGCAGAAAAACCCCACCAGTTTGGAGGGGATCTCATGATCTGCCGATTGAAACTACGCCTTCGCGTCGCGGATGTAATGCATGCCGTTGTACTCGTCGGCGACCAGGATTTTTTGATCTTCAAGGATCGCAACATTGATCACGCCGCGAACTATCACCTGTGCCTGATCGTCCTTCGATAACTCGTCAGCCATGAACTTCCCATCGCGTGCTGTCGACCACATGATCTCGGATGCTTCATGCAACTGCAGAAATATCTCCTCGTGCAAGAAGTCCTCACGCGCAGAGACAGGCTGCTGCTTGAACGCTTCAACTGTCTCCGTGATTACGTGGGCGATACGCGATAGGTCGCTTCCGAGAACAATACTGAACCCTCGGTCGGCACCGTCGATGATATTGGCGTGCCAGTATGCACTGATCAGCTTAAACTTCTCGGGTTTGGGCGGGTGCTGGTTGCGTTGCTTACTCAAGTTTGTCTCCCTTGCATTAGCCTACTCCTTCAGGTCAGGGGCCAAACGCGCCACAGCCCCACGTAGAAAACCCCACCGGTTAGGTGGGGTTTCTTCGCCGGGGTGTTCGATCCGCCAGAAGCATCTTGATAAGGGCTTGGGCGCTTCGTCTGCGTTGGTCGGCTTCGGGATGGGGTGTGAAGGATATACCGACAGTATTGCTCACAGTCCCCTACGAGAACAGACAAGACGCTGACGTGTCCCCCCGGGCGTCAGCGTCCGATGCCCCGACGGCGTGCGTGCTGGCCGAACTCCTATTCCTTTGTTTTGAGCAGGCTCTCGTTCTTTCTGATGAACTCTTCGATCTCCCCTGCCATACCGAGGATCTTCCGCCACTGCTCCTTGTAGAGCGTTACCGGAAACCGGCCTACCCCATACAGCGAGAGCCCGCCTTTCTCGCTTACCTTCAGGCTCAGCCCGCGCACACCTTTGCTCTTCAATTGCTCGTTTTCTGCTCGAAGTCGCTCAAGCTCGGCCTTCAACTCTTCGTCTGCCATAGTTTTCCTCCCCCTACGAGAGTACGACAGAGCCGACAATTGCCACCAAGTGCCTGCGCCCTGCTCATCGGCAACACGAATCGTCGCCAGCAGATCGTTGGTGCAGCTCGTGAGTGTCCGAGATGCAGATGATGGTGAGACCCTTCGCAGCGCCCTCTCAGGAGAATTGCTGGTTCTATGCGCAAGCAAGACCGGGCACTGCTCGCTGCCATATGGCTCATGCGCCTCCGCCTCCTCAACTGAGTTGAAGCACTTGTCGCACCAGAAGCAGAAGCCGACGATCGGATTGCCATCGTCATCTTTGAACGCCGTGCTTCCATCATCGTTGTGGCCGCCAGGCAGCTCGCTGCCGACCGTACCCATCTCCCGCAGTTGAGCCCCACAGTGGTCCGGACATGCAAGCAGCTCCACAGGACAGTCGCTATGATCTCCGTCGTCGAGGGAGACTTGGTGCGAGACGCACGTACAAACTGACGGCTCCGCGTCGCCAGCAAGGGAGCGCAGAGCGGTGCCCGTGCATTCCCATAGGTGGCCAGCAAAATCGCAATAGTGTAGGTGGCTCGTCGTCCCCTCCTTAATCATCTCCGGCCTGCAACCGAGCGATCAAAGCATTCCGAATGGGATAGAAACAGCACAAAAGATCCTCCTGCGAATCCTCCACTATGCGACCGTCCTCTAGGTAATACCCGGGATCTTGCGCTATGCAGGCGGATGAATCAATCAGCAACACGAGCTGTTCCGTCCTGATCTTTGGAACAGCACTGTTGAGTACCGGAAAGCGATAGTAGAGCGTGTTTAGGCGGTCTGTGCAAAGCGGATCGCCATGACCAATCGTGACTGAGCCTGTTGATGCGGCATCCCGGGGATCGCTGGCAACCCACCAGCGCTTACCGCCGATGCTCATTGTTTTGAGAACGTCTCGTAGTGTTTCTAAGTTGACGACGAGCGCAAGAGTCACTTCGCTGAAATCTGCATCCATTGCCGCAACCTACAGACCCACCCGTCGATTGTGGAGTTTTGATGAAACATTCCTCGATCTAAGTTCCACAAAACCTGGTGGGCTCTGTAGGTTGCTAGCAGATTGAGGAGGGTCGGATGGCGTGGACCCGGAGGTAATCGAATATGCAATCCGTAACTAAGCGCACGACCGCCAGGATGCTGCAGTTCCCGCCAGCGGCCTCCCCCAAGGTCCAAGAGACTGACAGCGCAGCTCGGGAGAAGCGCCTCATCGAGGTTCACGCCCTCTGCCAATCAACCACGCAAGCCATGGCCGAATTGCGTCACGGTGTACAGAACGTGATCTTCGAGGTCTTGGACATGCTGAATCTCGATGCGAAGGCACTCCAGTTCCTTACTGGTGAGGGCCCGCGCACTGTGGAGGCCCTGATGCGGAAGGAAGTCGACGGCCTCGGGACGGCAACGTTAGTCCGCATTCTTGAGGCTATGCATCCGGTCCGCGAATCGTAGGGGTCTCTCGCACACAACCCCGAATTTTGCGGGTGGAAATCGGAGTTTCACTTCAAGTCTGGAACCGCGATGGAAGGAACAGGGGCCGCAGAGTGGATGATCGTAAGCGAGCAAGATTCGAAGAACAGCAAGCCGACATTACCCAGCTGGAGCACACCGTGCTCACGCCATTCTTCCAGCTGATCGCGGCGTTCAAGATGTTCCTGCTCCTGATCGCGGTGGCCCTCTGTTCCTTGTCGGCCTACATCTTCGGCCACCTCGGCGGCCAGGGCATGTATGAGCGCCAAGCCAAAGCTGACCGAATCTACATGTCGATGGAAGATGTCAACCGCGACCCAGATGTGGATTGGAAAATCCAGACGGCGGACCTAGGCCACCGCAGCCAGCCGTTGATCTACACACCGGATGGACCGGTGATGCCTGTCGATCCGTCGGGCGCTGATCCCGTAGGATTAGGAATTACCATGGTTGGCACTGTGGACGGCCCAGCTGCAGGGGTATTGTCCGACGGTATAAACGCCAACCTCTGCAACACCGGCCACGATTACAACACTGCGCTGGGCCCATGGTCCGGTCGCAGCGATGATGCTCTGCGCCGCAAGTCGGCCCGCATGCAAGGTGCCTACGACAATGGGGTCATCATGGTGTCAGCGCTCCGGCGGATGCTCGTCTTGATGAAGCTGAACGCGGGCAATGGCCTCGCCGCCAACCTCACCGGACGCGAAGCAGCCTTCTTTCCAGGAAACACGATCAGCCTATGCAACGCAGATGCCTGGCAGCCAGGGATGACCAAAGAGACTTATGACGAACGGGCCAGGGTGTCGCTCGCGATCGAACTCTATGCCGCTCCCCGCGTGAAGACGATGTACTCTGGCAATCGGATGGTAGGAATCTCTTTACGTGATCGAGGAGATGGCTCGGTTGATTCCCGCGATCTCTCGTATGACGTGACATGGCTGGGTGACATCCTGTCCAGCGATCCACCACTCTCAGACCACCAGCTTTACGCCGTGCAGCGGTTGAACAGCGTCAGCACGGACGACTTCTGGCTTGAGGCCGCTCACATGAACTGCATCCACGACGATGCCACGGTTATCAAGCTCGCTTCCTACGCGCGACAGTACCGGGACCGCCTCATGTTCCCCAAAGGCAAGCCCGCCTACATCGAGTTCAAGTAGAAGCATTCGAATCGGGAAGGGACTATGTTGTTGGGGCCGGACTCTGCGGCGAACGAGTCATCTGAACTCGCGAACCTAAGAGCAAATCCTGGGCGGAAAATAAGCGGCCCCGGAACACCTGCAGCCAGCTCAGACAGCCAGGGTATGCCAAACAGAAGAAGTGAGGTTCTCGATATTCCAATGACTCCCAAGGTAAGTAAAGAAATGCGCGACCTGCTCTCCGAGATCGCCGACCGGAACGAAGCCAGCCGCGCAGCCCGCAAGCAAACCGCCGCGCCCGAGGTGGGAATCTTCTTTGCTTTCGGCGGCCACTTGTGGGTAAACGGGACCCCACTCAAAGATGCCGTCGCATATGGCGACTTTAGGATCCATGACGAGGGGCACGAACAATTCTGGGCGAAGCTGCAAAAGGCCAATTCTGTACCATCGGATTTGGATTATGATGTGGCACCAAGGGGCCGTGTGGCGTACTCAACCAAGACGTTGAGCTTCCAAATCCTCGCAGATAAGTGCCTTCTTAAGGACAAACGCATGTTAAGCAGAATCTTCCAGGTGATGCACCTGCCCACTTCACCCACGCAGACGACGGTTGGACCCGACTCACACTACAAGTGCCCGGGGTGTATGCCCCCGCCCAAGGACTAGCAGTTCGAAGCCATATATCTTCGGAGATGAATCACTTGATCATAAGAGTGCTCGCATCCAGCAGAAATTTGCTACGATCGGTGCCAATGCTTACTGGTGTCTCTCCAACGTGGATGTTTGAGTGGTAGGAGATTCCCTATGGACGGCGATCGCAGCGCGTTATAGCGAGTCCGGGGGAGCACGGTACGGCATAACGCCGGAACGATTTCAGCAGATACTGGTTGCGGTCGTAGCTCGCGACGCGGGGGACCTGACCGAAGCGGAACGGGTCGATCTTGTTGGCAGTCTGCGTGTTGCGGATCTTACGCTGGCACGTGCCTGCTCCGATGGAAACGAGGCTGCCTGGGAAGCGTTTCTCACCCGTTACCGTGTGCCGCTATACGAGGCGGCGTATAGCATCGCACGGGACGAAGCCACTGGTCGCGAACTTGCTGACGGGCTGTATGCCGATCTCTACGGGATTTCCAGCAACCGTGAAGGACGCCGTCAATGCAAGCTGGACCACTACATGGGTCGGAGCTCGCTTGAAGGCTGGTTGCGTGCGGTGCTCTCGCGGGAATACGTGAATCGATACCGGTCGCGATCCCGAGAAGTCAGCCTTGATCAACAACTTGAAGCGGGGGTGGAATTTGAATCCTCGCCCGTGGCGGACGAAAAGGGACCGGATGATTGCATTGGCATAGCCGTCTGTCAGACGCTTGCCGACGTCAGTGCAGAAGAACGCTTTCTGCTGGCGTCCTGGTATCTGGATCAACGCACGCTGGCCGACATCGGTCGCCAGTTGCATGTGCATGAATCAACGATCAGCAGGAGGCTGGATCGCCTCACCGCTACACTGCGGAAACGCGTCCGAAAACGTCTGCAGGAGGCGGGCCTCAGTTCTCGCGACTGCGACGAGATGATGTTGGAACTCGACATTCGGGATCTTAATGTCAATATAGCGGCAAGTTTAAAGCAAGAAACGCCATTCGAAACGTTCAATAAGTGAAGGCCACGGGAATTGAAGACGTGAACCAACTGCAATCCAATCCGTTGCGACGGGAACTTGCAA
>Ga0302197_10000943_pt1 | contig 29058 bp, 18 predicted proteins | sample II_Bog_N2_1_FD_193526 | JGI IMG/M metagenome (GOLD analysis project Ga0302197, IMG submission 193526) | Peat permafrost microbial communities from Stordalen Mire near Abisko, Sweden - II_Bog_N2_1 | ecosystem: Environmental > Terrestrial > Soil > Wetlands > Peat | place: Sweden: Abisko... | reverse complement strand
CACCGCCGCCACACCGATTAAGAATCTTTCCGAGCTGGACAATCCGAATGTCGTGAAAGTCGTTGTCAACGCCGCCGGTCGCGCGTTATATTTTTCGCGGCGCACGATTCCGTATTTGCGCGAGGCCGCCAGCCGTCCGGTGCCGGAGCAGTTGGCGGCGTTTCCTTTTTTTAAGCATCTGGGCATTTATGGCTACCGGCGCGAAACGCTGCTGCGGCTGGTGAAATTCCCGGTGTCGCCGCTGGAAAACGCGGAGAAGCTGGAGCAGTTGCGCGCACTGGAAAACGGCATCGGCATCGCCGTCGTGCAAGTGGATTACGACAGCATTGGCGTGGATGTGCCGGAAGATGTGGCACGGGTGGAAAAGATTTTGAAGAAGCTCTAGCCACAGATGGGCACAGATGGAACACAGATTTTCAGAGAAACAACGCGGTTAAATGTTTTATTTGTGTTTCATCTGTGTGCATCTGTGGCTAAAAAATAATTTGAAATGAAATTTATATTTGTAACTGGCGGCGTAGTGAGTTCACTTGGCAAAGGCCTGACGGCGGCCGCGCTCGGCACGCTGCTCGAAAATCGCGGCCTCAAGGTCGCGCTGCAAAAATTTGATCCCTATCTCAACGTAGATCCCGGCACGATGTCGCCGTATCAGCACGGCGAGGTCTATGTGCTCGACGACGGCGCGGAGACCGACCTCGACCTCGGCCATTACGAGCGATTCACGAACGTCAAACTGACGCGCCTGAACAATCTTACAAGCGGCCAGGTTTATCAGACCGTGCTCAACAACGAACGTGCCGGAACCTATCTTGGCAAGACGGTGCAGGTGATTCCGCACGTCACGGACGAAATCAAGAACCGCATTCACGTCCTCGCCGAAAAATCCAAGGCTGACGTCATCATCACCGAAATCGGCGGCACCACCGGCGACATCGAAGGCTTGCCGTTTCTGGAAGCCATCCGCGAATTCGCGCTGGAGGTCGGCTACAACAACGCCATTTTCATTCATGTCACTTACGTTCCGTTCATCAAGGCCGCCGGCGAATTGAAGACCAAGCCGACGCAGCAGTCGGTCGCGAAGCTGCGTGAAATCGGCATCGCGCCGCACATCATCGCCTGCCGTTGCGAGAAGCCGCTGGACAAGGAGCTGCGCCAGAAAATTTCCATGTTCTGCAACGTGCCGGTGGACGCCGTCATCGAGGCCAAGGACGTGGATCATTCCATCTACGAAATGCCGCTGATGCTCCAGCGCGAGCGCATGGACGAACTCGTCTGCCGCCTGCTCCATCTCACCACGCCCGCGCCAAACATGACGCACTGGCAGGAGATTATCCGCAAGCTCATCGCGCCGGCGCACCGCGTGCGCGTGGGCGTCGTCGGCAAATACATCGGCCTACAGGACGCCTACAAGTCGGTCTATGAGGCGATCATCCACGGCGGCATCGGCAACGACTGCGGCGTGGAGATTGTGCAGGTGGACGCGGAGGAGATTGAAAAATTCGGCGCGGACAAGATGTTGAAGGGCATTGGCGGCATCCTCGTGCCCGGCGGATTCGGTGAACGCGGTATCGAGGGGAAAATCCTCGCCGCGAAATATGCGCGTGAAAACAAAATCCCCTACCTCGGCCTGTGCCTCGGCATGCAAATCGCCACGATTGAATTTGCCCGCAGCATCTTAAAGCTGGACAAGGCGCACTCTACGGAGTTCGACGAAAATACGCCGCATCCCGTCATCGCCCTGCTCGACGCGCAACGGAAGGTCACCAAGAAAGGTGGCACCATGCGGCTCGGCGCGCAGCCGTGCCAGCTCGCCCTCGGCTCGAAGGCTGGACAGCTCTACGGCTCGTTCGTCATCAACGAGCGCCACCGCCACCGCTACGAGTTCAACAACAGTTACCGCGAAAAATTCGAGAAGGCCGGTTTCATTTTCAGCGGCACGTCGCCGGACGGCAAGCTCGTCGAGGTCATCGAATTGAAAGACCATCCGTTTTACCTCGCGAGCCAGTTCCATCCGGAATTTTTGAGCAAGCCGCACCAGCCGCATCCGCTGTTCAAGGGCTTCATCGCCGCCGCGCACGAGCACATCCACCATAAGCCGATTTAGCAGGAAGGCAGAATGAAGCGCGCAGAAACTCCGGGCTACGCGGCGGCGCTTGAATTTCTTTACGGCCTGCAAGTTTTTGGCGCAAATTTAGGGCTGGAAAATACGCGCCGGCTCGCCGCACTCATGGGCAGCCCGCAGGACAAACTCCGCTTCATCCATGTCGCCGGCACCAACGGCAAAGGCTCGACCTGCGCCATGCTGGAAAGCATTTACCGCGCGGCCGGCTTGCGCGTCGGACTGTTCACCTCGCCGCATCTCGTTTCCTTTCGCGAACGCATTCAGGTCAACCGGCAGTTGATTCCTGAAAGCGAACTGACCCGGCTCGTTGAAGAAATCCGGCCGCTGCTCAAACAATTCCCGGCGGACAACCACCTCACCCTGTTTGAAGTCGTCACCGTGATGGCGTTGAAATTTTTTGCCGAGCAAAAATGCGATCTGGTGATTTGGGAAACCGGCCTCGGTGGACGGCTTGACGCGACGAACATCGTCACGCCGCTGGCGAGTGTCATCACCAACATCGCGTTCGACCATCAGCAATGGCTCGGCGACACGCTGGAAAAAATCGCGGCGGAAAAGGCCGGCATCATCAAGCCCGGCGTGCCGGTGGTGACGGCAACGGAATATTTGTCCGCACTGGCCGTCATTGAAAAAGTTGCGCGGGAGAAAAATGCCCCGCTGACGAAAGTGAATTCAGGATTCGCAATTCAGGGTTCCGAACTGTCACTTTTGGGCGAGCATCAAAAATTAAATGCCGCGCTGGCGCTGGCGACGGTTGATATTTTACAGGATCAAATTCACGTCACGGCGGAAAAAATCCGCGCGGGACTGGCCGTGGTGAACTGGCCGGGACGACTGCAACTGGTTGAAATGCCGGCCGGCCAGAAACTCCTGCTTGACGGTGCGCACAATGTCGCCGGCGCGGAAACGCTGCGCGCGACGTTGACAAAACAATTTGCGGACACCCGGCCGCTGCTCATTTTTGGCGCTTTGGCGGACAAAAACTGGCCGGACATCTGCCGAGTTTTGGCGCCGCTGGCGGCAAAAGTTGTCACCGTGCCAGTCGCCAGCGGGCGCACGGCGGACGCACGCGCACTGGCGGAAGTTTTCAATTCCGCCAATCCGGCGGCAAAGGCCGTGGCGGTTGAAAATCTGGCGGTGGCGCTAAACGCCAGCAAAGACGAGCCTTTTGTCATCATCACCGGCTCGCTCTACCTGGTCGGCGAGGCGCTGGAACGGCTCGGGCTGGCGCCACCGGATACCGGCGGCCGCGGCCTGAACGAATGGTCTGCGCCTAAAATTCAGTGATAAGCTTCTGGCAAGTAAAGTCGTAGTAGCGCTAATAACTTTCCCGGCGCGCTCCTGCGCGTTGACGCTGGCCGGAATAGTAACTAGAGTTAACCGCATTATGGCTTACGCTGATACCCTGCCGAAGCAACGTGGCTTCGGCGTCACGACCCGTCCCGACGCTTGGTGGCTCCAACCGCTGGTCGTCTTTCTCGGCTTCTCCGCCTTCATCATTTATTCGACTTGGGCGGCGTTTCAAGGTCTTCACGACATGAAGACCGGTATTCCGAGCTATTGGTATGGCGGTCTGCATGGAGAAAATGGCGGCGCAAATTATCTCTCGCCGTTTTACTCGCCGGAATTCTGGGGCGTGTCGCCGCACGCCATTGGCAAGCTGCCGGCGTGGTGGCCGACGTGGGCACCGTTCTCGCCGGCGTTTTTGATTTTGTGGATTCCCGCCGGCTTCCGTTTCACCTGCTATTATTATCGCGGCGCGTATTACAAGGCGTTCTGGGCCGACCCGATCAACTGTGCCGTCGGCGAGCCGCGCAAAACCTTTTTGGGCGAACGCTACTTTCCATTGATCATCCAAAATATTCACCGCTATTTCTTCTATCTCGCGTTCCTGTTCATCCTGCTCCTTTCGTATGATGCCTGGCTGGGAATGTGGTTCACCGATCTGTCCGGCAAGGAACATTTTGGCATCGGCGTGGGAACGATTGTGCTGACGCTGAACGCTGTTTTTCTCGCGATGTATACTTTTGGCTGCCATTCGCTCCGCCACTTGATTGGTGGTTTTTTAGATTCCAAATCCAAAGCGCCGACGTGCGCGAAAGCCTACAACTGCGTCACCTGCCTGAACATCCGCCACATGATGTGGGCGTGGATCAGCCTGTTCTGGGTCGGTTTCACGGATGTTTATGTGCGGCTTTGCGCAACGGGACATATTCACGATTTTGTGTTCTTCAAATTTTAACCTGAACTGAAAGATTTTTTGTGGCTACCAATTACGAAACTCACGAATACGACGTGCTGGTCATCGGCGCGGGCGGTGCGGGTCTGCGCGCGGCCATCGAGGCTTCCGCCGCCGGCGTCAAAGTCGGGCTAATCTGCAAATCACTCCTCGGCAAGGCGCACACGGTCATGGCCGAAGGTGGCATGGCGGCGGCGATGGGCAACGTGGACGATCGCGACAGTTGGAAAGTTCACTTCGCCGACACGATGCGCGGCGGCCAATACGTCAACAACTGGCGCATGGCCGAGTTGCATGCGAAGGAAGCGCCGGCGCGCGTGCACGAACTCGAAGCTTGGGGTGCGGTATTTGATCGCACGAAGGAAGGAAAAATTTCGCAGCGCAATTTCGGTGGCCATCGCTATCCGCGTCTCGCGCACGTCGGTGACCGCACGGGCCTCGAACTCATCCGCACGTTGCAGGATCACGGCATTCATCAGGGCATCAGCGTTCACATGGAATACACCATCGTGTCGCTGTTGAAAGATGGCGACCGCGTCGTTGGTGCATTTGGTTATGATCGCGAACGCGGACGTTTCCGCATTTTTAAGGCTAAGGCTGTGGTGGTTTGCACCGGTGGTTTGGGCCGCGCGTATGCGGTCACGAGCAATTCTTGGGAAGGCACGGGCGACGGCGTTTCGCTCGCATATCACGCGGGCGCGGAATTGCTCGACATGGAATTCATTCAGTTTCACCCCACTGGAATGATCTGGCCGCCTAGCGTTAAAGGAATTTTGGTCACGGAAAGCGTGCGCGGCGAAGGCGGCGTTTTGCGCAACAAAGACGGCAAGCGTTTCATGTATGATGATGTGCCGGAAAATTACCGTTCGCAGACTTCGACCGATCCCGAAGAAGGCTGGCGCTACACGCAGAACGACAAAAACGCGAAGCGTCCGCCGGAATTGCTGACGCGCGATCACGTCGCCCGTTGCATTAATCGCGAAGTGAAAGCCGGTCGCGGCAGTCCGCACGGTGGCGTGTTTCTCGACATTTCGTGGATCAAGGAAAAAATTCCGAACGCGCCGGAACACATCAAACGTAAGCTGCCCTCAATGTATCACCAGTTCATGCAGCTTGCGAACCTCGACATCACGAAGGAGCCGATGGAAGTCGGCCCGACCACGCATTACGCGATGGGCGGCGTCCGCGTGAACGGCGACACGCAGGCGACGAATGTTCCCGGCTTGTTTGCAGCCGGCGAGTGCGCGGCGGGCTTGCACGGGGCGAACCGTCTCGGTGGCAATTCACTTTCCGACCTCATCGTCTTCGGCAAGCGCGCGGGCGAATACGCCGCGAAGTTTGCCAAGGAAAATTCTTCTGGCGCGATCAACGACGCGCAAGTCGAAGCTGCTTACAAGGAGGCCGTCGAACCGTTCGAACGTCCGGCGGGCGGTGGCACTGAAGGACCTTATCAGGTGCAATATGATTTACAAAACATGATGCAGGCCAACGTCGGCATCGTGCGGTTGCAGAACGAAATGGAATTCGCGCTCGACGGCATCGAGAAGCTCAAGGCGCGCGCGGCGAAGGTCGCGGTGCAAGGCCATCTCGAATACAATCCCGGCTGGCACACGGCCATTGACCTCAAACATCTGCTGACGATTTCCGAAGCCATCACGCTGTGCTCGCTCGATCGCAAGGAAAGCCGTGGCGGACATTTCCGCGAGGATTTTCCGAACAAAGATCCCGAGGCGCAGAAATACAACTCCGTCATTGCCAAGGCGGCGGACGGTTCCATGAAATTACGTCGCGAACCAATTCCGGCGATGCGGGAAGATTTGAAACAAGTCATCGAGGAGATGAAATGAACAAGCAAGTTACTTTTAAAATTTGGCGCGGCGACGCGACCGGCGGCAAGTTTGTCGAATACCAGACCGAGATCACCGAAGGTCTCGTGGTGCTCGACGTGATCCACAAGATTCAGGCCACGCAGGCGAACGACCTCGCCTGCCGCTGGAATTGCAAGGCCGGCAAATGCGGCTCCTGTTCCGCCGAAGTCAACGGCATGCCCAAGCTCATGTGCATGACGCGCATGGACACGCTCGACATCAGCAAGCCCATCACCATTGAGCCGATGCGCGCGTTTCCGAGCATCCGCGATTTGGCCACCGATGTGTCGTGGAATTTCCGCGTCAAGACGAAGATCAAGAAATTCAACCCGCGCAAGGCTGACTGTGAAGACGGCACTTGGCGCATGCAGCAGGCAGACGTTGACCGGGTGCAGGAATTCCGCAAGTGCATCGAATGTTTCCTCTGCCAGGACGTCTGCCACGTGCTGCGCGACCATCACAAGCACGAAGAATTCATCGGCCCACGCTTTCTGGTTTACACTGCCGCGCTGGAAATGCATCCACTCGACATCGAAAACCGTTTGCCGGAATTGAAGCAGGCTCAGGGCATCGGCTTCTGCAACATCACCAAGTGCTGCACGAAAGTTTGTCCCGAACACATTACGATCACCGATAATGCGATCATCCCGTTAAAGGAACGCGTCGTGGACGAATACTACGACCCGCTCGGCTGGCTGTGGAAAAAGATTCGGCCAAAAGGCTGAAATTATTTTCGCATAAACCTCACGGCCAGTGCGGTGTGGGGGGGCGGGGTATTTTAACCGGCAGTTAACTTAAAACACGCGCAAGCTCATCGAAGAGAATTGGTGGGCCTGCTCGGACTTGAACCGAGAACCAAAGGATTATGAGTCCTCTGCTCTAACCATTGAGCTACAGGCCCGCCATTGATTTATAACACAATACGATTCGGGGTTTACAGCTTTCACTTGACGATGCGCCACTTTAACAGCATGAAACGCGGTGAGTCGGTTTAAATAGCTTAAACCGGTTCGCGTTGGCTGTAAAATCACTCTCATTCGAGAATCAAGTTTCGACAAAGTTTTCGATGACCGCAAGCGTAGAGTGCGCGGCTTATGGAAACGCAGCGGGTGGTTCTATGCACGCCTCACCACGGTGGACGCCATCACAGGCCAAGAATCCACCAATCGCATCCGGCACAAAACCGGCCGCACCATCGCCGAAACAGGAACGGCGCTGCAAGACCTTCAGCAAGACCGGCGCGACCATAATCTGCCCGTCCACAAGCGCAGTTCTCGCGTCGACGATTACTGGGAAAAATATTTATAATTTTGCGACTCTGTGAAGGATGCCAAGCGACTCTCGACCTTGCACCGGAAAAAATCCGCCCGGCACAACTGGCTCAAACACCTTAGCAATATCCGGCTGAATGAAATTACAAGTGTGCACCTTAACAGCTTCATGGTCAAACGGCAGGCCGAAGGCAAAAAACCGCGCCACGGTAAACCTCGACATGATTGCGCTCCACAATGTGCTCAAGCGGGCGATTGACGACGGCCTTTTGAAATCGCTGCCGATGGAAAACTTGCGGCCACTGAAGGTGGATCAACGCAATCGGCCACTGGTCACAGCAGAACAGTTTGAAAAACTTTTTTCCGCTGCCGCATCCCTGTAGCACAGCGGACAATTGCTGACCGATGTCCTTCGCTTCATGTCGGCCTCCGATTCGCGCATCGCAGAAACGCTCCGGCTGCGTCAACCGACTGGCGTTTCAATGCCGGGAGGCTGACCCACGGACAGGCAATTGGCAGCGAACCCCAACGTTTGCCTGATTTGCCGGATGGCGGTTACTGACTCACCATCATTTAATAACATATACTTATAACTTGAAATATATTTTGACAAAGGTAAGAAAAGATGATTTACTTAGTGTGTTGCAGGCGGGCAGGCAGCCAGCCATGAGGTTAAGCGGTCGACAACACATTGATCTTTGATTTTAAAATTTTCGTTTCCAGTTGAGTCAATTGGAAACCGATTACTGCATCATCTCACATTCGGATCATTTCGAATTCTCCGGACCTTTCGGCCATCCTCTGGCTGCCTGGTCCGGTTTTTTTCTTTCGGCCCCGTCACTTCCCGGCAAAGTTGTCATTCTGGCCAGCTGGGGCAAGGGCCACGGCCTGCGACAGAGCCACCAATTGCCGCCAGGTTCCCGGCACCGCATCTTTGTGCGGTAGGAAATAATCTAAATTGGACTATGTTAGGCCATTCCAATTTCCCGAATGAATTTGTCGTTTCGCCCCGCGCTGGCCGCGCTCGTCCTGGCCGCCGTTGCGCCTACCGCGCTGTTCGCCGCCAACACCAGCGTCCACACCACCTGGCTCTGGCACCTGCACCAGCCGATTTACTGGCCGGACCGCGCACCGGTCAACCACACCGCCGACCATTATCAAAACGCCTGGGACACCATCCAGCTTGGCAACGTCCATCCCACCGACACCACGCTGACCAGCGTGTTTGGCGAGTCCGACCGGGTGAACGCCTATCAGGGTCAGCCGAGTTCCACCGTCAGCGGGCTGCTCTACCTGCCCAACGCCGGCGCGCAGGTCAACATGTCCGGCGCGCTCATGGAAAATGTCCAGAGCCTAGCCGCCCAGAACCAGCTCGGCTACGGCAGCGGCTGGAACAGCGGCAACGCCGCCGCGCGCACCTGGACGACGAGCAGCGGCAAGCCGCGCATGGACATTGTCAACTTCACCTATCATCACGCGATGGCGCCGCTCGTCAGCGACGAGACGCTCCAGATGGAACTGGCAATCCAGCAGCGGCAGATGCAGATTTTTTGGGGCACGAGCGTGCCGCTCTCGCGCGGTTATTTTCCCGCTGAAACTTGTTTCTCGGAACACATGATTCCGATCTTGAACAAGATGGGCATCGCGTGGACGGTCGTCGCCAACAACCATCTGTCGCGCACCTGCCCGGACATGCCCGTCGTCACCGGCAGTGGCGGCGAGATGTGCGATTTGCCGAATGCGGCGGACCAGGTCAACCCGGCGCAGGGCGCGGGCAGCTACCGCACGCTCGCCATTGACCGCGGCTGCTCGCCGACGCAGGTGATGCCGTTTGGTTTTCAATTGCATTACGCCCGTTACGTTGACCCGAATACCGGCAACGCCAGCACCATCATCCTCGCGCCGAGCGACCAGGTGTTCGGCTGGAAGGATAGTTACAGCACTTGGGATCTGGGGCTGATCGCGCCGCTCGCCGCCGTCAACAATCCGGCCAAGCCGGCGCTCGTGCTGTGCGCGCACGACGGCGACAATGCGTGGAGCGGCGGTTCGAGCTATTACCAGCAATGGGTCGGCCAGATGGCCAGCACCGCCGTCAGCGACGGCTACGAGCCGACGACCATTGAGCAGTTCATCAACGATTTTCCGCCGGCCACGAACGACGTGGTTCATGTCGAGGACGGCGGCTGGGTGTTTGCGGACGGCGACATGGGTTCGCCGAGTTTCATCAACTGGAACTGGCCGCCGAGCTACACGACGAACGGCGCGAATGTGGTTGACCCCAGCCTCGGCGTCACCAGCAAGGGCGACAACTGGCGCGTGATCATCGCGACGGAAAACCGGGTGAAGACGGCGCAGCAGATTGCCGGCATCACGCCGCGCGTGGACCAGGTGCGCGATCCGGGCAGCTATTCCACGACGCCGAACAGCGTGGAACTCGGCTGGCATTATTATCTGGCGAGCCTCGACAGCGGCTTCATGTATTACGGCTGCACCGCCGACGAATGCGAGCGCGCCATCGTCGCGCAGTCCAACGCCTGCCGGAACGTGGATTCCATTTTGTCGAACACTTCCGGGGACACCACGCCGCCGACGGTGTTCCTGCCGCAGCGGCATCCGTGGAATCCCGGCGGCACGAACTTCGGCGTGCAATACGGCTACAAGACGGTCATCGAGCCGAACTCCAGTTTCTGGATCTGGACCTACGCCTACGATGTTTCGGGCATCACGAATGTCAGCTTGTTCATCCGCAACAACGGCGCGAACCCGCCGACCAACGATGTTTTCAAAACTTATGCCGGCGGCGCGGGCGCGGGCGCGTGGCAGACCCTCGGCATGACCCGGCGCGGCGCCGCCGACTCCAGCGGCTACACCCCGGAATACATGGCGGACTACTATTACGCGCAGGTCACGACCATCTCGAACGCGTTCGTGGACTACTATGTCAGCGCGACGGACGCGCACGGCAACACTTACAAGTCGCCCATCCAGCACGTCTATGTCGGCGCGGGCGGCGGCGGAAGTTCCGGCGGCGGGGGCGCCAGCGGGCCGGTGACGGTGTCCCCTGCTCCGCCGGTCGCGGGTAACGCCGTGACCATCCAATATGTCGCCGCCGGCCGCGCCATCGCCTCGGCCAATCCGGTGAAGCTCCACTTGGGCTGGAACAATTATTCCATCATCGTTTCGCCCGACATCGCGATGACCTTCAACTCCACGTCAAACTGGTGGCAGGCCACCGTGACCGTGACCAACACCGCGACGGCGCTGAACTGCTGCTTCAACAATGGCACCGGCACCTGGGACAACAACGGCGGCGCGAACTGGAATTTTTCCGTGGCGACCAACAGCACGCCGACCGCGCCGCCGACACCGGCGGGACTGGGCGTAACCGTGGCCGGCGCGAGCCAGATTAACCTGCTGTGGAGCGCGGCGGCCAACGCGACCGCCTACATCGTCAGCCGCGACGGCACGCCCATCGCCACCAACAGCGGGACGAGCTACTCGGACACCGGCCTGTCGCTGAACTCGACCCACTGCTATTCCGTCGTCGCCACCAACAGCGTCGGCAGCTCCGCGCCGACCGCGTCGCAGTGCGTGACCATCCAGGTTCCCGCGACGCCGACCAATCTCATCGCCACGGCGACGGCGACCAACCAGATTGCCCTGTCGTGGAGCAGTGCGGCGAATGCCGGCGGCTACATCGTCAGCCGCGCCGGTTCGCCCATTGCGTCCACGGCGGCGACAAATTATTCGGACACCGGCCTGGCGGCGGACACCAGTTATTGCTACACCATCGTCGCCACCAACGTCGCCGGCAGTTCCGCCGCGAGCGCGTCGCAATGCGCCACGACGCTGACGAACAATCCCGGCCTGGCGAACGGCCGCGCGGCGGTCGCGCCTGCGCCGCTGGTAGCCGGCAATGCGGTGACGATTTCCTACATGCCGACGGGCGGGCCGGTGCAGACGGCGACCAACATCTATCTCCATCTCGGCTGGAACCAATGGGCGACGGTCATTTCGCCCGACCCGGCGATGACCTTCAACGCCACGCTCGGCGTCTGGCAGTTCACTACCAACATCCCGGGCAATGCGGCCGAGCTGGATTCTGATTTCAACAACGGCACCGGCATCTGGGACAACAACGGCGGGCCGGGCGCGGATTTTCGTTTCACGGTGGCCGCCAACCCCGCCATAGCGGTCACGAACTATCTGCCGTTCACGCTCGACGGCGCGTTTGATTCCGCCGGCTATCTCCTGGCGAACAGCGGCATGGTGATTTACGCCGCCGTGCGCGGCACGAACCTTTACGTCGCCACCTGGTCGCCCGGCACGAACGGGCCGAACGACCATTTTATTTTTGTCAGCGACCAGTTGCTGCCCGCCGCGACCGCCGCCGTGGCGCCGGCGTGGAACAAGTCCGGACTGGTTTGCGTCAGCACCAACAAGCCGTTTCTGGCCGGCGAAAGCCAGAACGGCTATGTGAGCTGGTATGCGAACGGCCTGCCCACCAACTGGCCGTGCGCAAAGGCCGCGACGAATTCCGGCGCGATGGAAGGCACGCTGAATCTCATCAACGCATTCGGCTACATGCCGACGAACCTTTATCTCTGCGCCGCCGCTTACATCACGACCAACGGCGGCGCGCTGGTGGCGCAATGTCCCACCGGCTCCGGGCCGGATATTGACACGAATGAATTTCTGATGCTGCCGGTCGCCGCGCTGAACGATACGCTGAGCAACGGCACGCTGGATTTGTGCGACCCGGCGCGCGGGTTCAAGATATTGTCGGCGGGTGAGCAGAATACAAATTGCGCGCTGAGCTTCGCGGTGATGCCGGGCCGCAGCTATCAGGTCCAATTCGCGAACCAGCTTGGCGGAACGTGGAACAACCTGCCCGCCGGCTCGAACTTCGCCGCGCCACCGCAGATGATCTTTAACTTCACCGACGCGCCGCCGGCGGGCACGCCACAGCGGTTCTATCGCGTGCAGCTGCTGCCGTGAACTTGTGCGCCGGCAGTTTTTCTGGCATGATTTTTCCATGTCCCGCCCGGCTGCATTTGTTGCGCTGACAATTTTCACGGCATTTTTTTGCCGGCCGGCGCGCGCGGAAATTTTGTGGAGCGAGCCGGCCTCGCGGGTCATCCACGCCACGCCCGCCGGTTCGGATATCCTGCACGGCGCGGTGAAGCGCGACGACACGGCCAGCGACGCGCTGTATTTCAAGTTCCACGTTGACCCGCTTTCGGACGCGAAGGACGAGCCGTATTATGCGCTGTTCCAACTTTGCGAAGGTGACACCAACCGGCTGGGCGTGGGCAACGCGATGGAGGCGTGGGGCTATTCGGCTGCCTACACGTCGGAAACCGGTCCGTCAAACAAGGCTGATGTGATAGACGCCGGGGAATTCAACCTCAAGTCCGCGCATCCCGAAGGTTCCGGCCTCGGCGGCTTCCTGCCTTACGAGCTGCCCAACCACAACCACGAAAAAACCATCGTCTTCAAGGTGCAATATGTTCCCGGCGGCGACGACCTCGTCACCGTGTGGCTGGATCCCGACCTGAGCCACGGCGCGACCGCCGAGAACCAGCCGGAAAATCTCATCACCAAGTTCAAGGCCAATGCGGCGTTCGACCAGATCCGCCTGCGCCACGACGGCGGGGGCAACGGCTGGATTTTCAGCGACATGGCGGTGGCGACCTCGTTCAGCGACTTCGTGGTGGTGCGCTTCTGGCAGACGTGGTGGTTTTTCACGCTGGTGGCGCTGCTGGTGCTGGGCGCCGTCGGCGGAACCGTCCGCGTGGTGGAGAAAAGAAAATATCAAATCCGATTGCGGCACGCGGAACAGGAACACGCACTGGAGCGCGAGCGGGCGCGCATCGCCCAGGATTTGCATGACGATCTTGGCTCGCTGCTGACGCGCATTTCGCTGCTCGGCGGGCTGCTCCACACGGACCGGGAAAATCCCGAACAGGTGGCGGCGCACGCCGGAAAAATTTCCCAGGCGGCGGACCAGACCGTCCGCTCGCTGGAGGAGATTGTCTGGGCCGTGCGCCCCGGCAGCGACACGTTGCAGGGGCTGGTGGACTACATCGCGCATTTTGCGAACGAACTGTTCGAGGGCAACGCCATACGCTGCCGCCTCGACCTGCCGTCCGACCTGCCGGCGCACGCCCTGCCGCCGGATCTGCGGCACAATATTTTTCTCATCATGAAGGAGGCGCTGACCAATGTCCTGAAGCACGCCGGCGGCAGCGTGGTCCACCTGCAGATCCAAGCGGATGATAAAAAGTTAAAAATCACGATTGCCGACGACGGCAAGGGCTTTGATGCCGGCGCCACCGAGACCAACCGGGAACACAATGGATTGGAAAACATGCGGCGCCGGGCCGCCGCCGTCGGGGGCCGGCTGGAAGTGACCAGCGAGACCGGCAAGGGAACGCGCATGGAGTTGCAGGTGAATTTTCCCGATTGAGCCGGGGCAGGCAAAGTCGTAGTTTCAGTAATACCCAAATAAATTATGCAAATCAAAGTGGTCATCGTGGACGATGATGAAGGCATCCGGAGCAGTTTGTCGGCGCTCATCAAACGCGCGCCCGGCCTCAAGCTCGTCGGCGAATTTGCCAATGGCGAGACGGCGGTGCGGGAAATTCCCAAACTGCTGCCGGACGTGGCGATTATGGATATCAACCTGCCGGGCATGAAAGGCTATGAGTGCGTGCGACAGCTCAAAACGGCGCACCCGACGATCCAGTTTCTGATGCTGACCGTCTATGAGGACAGCGACTCGTTATTCAACTCGCTGCGCGCGGGGGCCAGCGGCTACCTGCTCAAGCGCACCGCGTCCGCGCGGTTGTTGGAAGCCATCCACGATGTCTGCGAAGGCGGTTCGCCGATGACGCCGCAACTGGCGCGGCGCGTCGTCCAGTTTTTTTCCAAGCCCGCCGGCGAATCTGCGCCGCTCGCCCGGCTGACGCCGGCGGAACGGGAATTTCTCGACCAACTGGCCAACGGCTACGCCTACAAGGAAATCGCCGACCGGATGAACATCAGCATTGACACCGTGCGCAGCTATGTGCGGACGGTCTATGAAAAGCTCCATGTCCACTCGCGCACCGAGGCGGTGGTGAAATACCTGCGCGGCTGACCGGCCGCGGAACGGGGCACGGTTTGACGGCCTTCCCTTTTGACCGCACAAAGATGCGATGGCAAGACGGGCAAGTCGTGCTATGTTGTGCTTGAAATCCGATACAACCATTGAGCAAACATGTTTCATCGTCCCAATGAAAATTAATTCACAATACCTCACCCGTTTTTCAACCTTGATGGTGGCCGGCCTGCTAGCGACGGTTTTTCCGGCGGGAGCCGCGAACTACGTCGGCAACGGTGTTGTCGGCGGATTCCAAGGGGTCATCGGCAACGGCGTGTTGAGCCTGACCGACGACGGCACCAATTTTTCCGGCTCGCTGACCGTGGGCAATCCCATGAGCGATGCGCTGGTGATCTATATTGATACCGGTGCCGCTGGCGGATTCAGCACGACGACCAATTTCAGCGACCAGACCGATGGAAACCATGTTGCGATTGCCGGTGTGTTGTCCGGCAGCGGCCGCAGCGTGATGACATTCACCAATGGCTTCAACCCGTTATACGCGATGTCACTAATTCCGACCCCGCCCGCAAATTTTGGCGGCATCTGGAAACTGGCTAACGGCGGGAACGGCAGCTTTACTTACATGACCAGCGTCGGCCTGTCGCCAACGGGAACGAACATCGGTCCGTTTACTTTTTCCTTTCCCGCCTCGGCCATCGGCCTGACTGCCAATGTTTCCACGAACATCAAGATTTTCGGAACTTATATTTCCAAAACCGGCTATCGCTCGGGCGAGGCCATTGCCGGCAATGATAACGGCCCGCTCGGGGATGGCTGGGAGCCGTTCTTCCAGACCGCTTTTGCCACTTATACTTTCAACAATAAAGGCGCAACAAATTACCCAGCGATTTTCTCGGTGGACATGACGGCACAAATCGCCAACGGCTCCTTTGTTCCAGGCAACGGCGACAAGGTTTATTGTGCCGGCAGTTTTCAAAATCCGAGCCCTTGGTCGGGCTTTCAACTATTCCCGTCGGTCGGCAACACCAACATTTATACCGGCACCAACCAGAACAACAATCCGGCCGGCCTCACCGAACTGTATAAGTTCAATTTTTACAGCGTGAGCGGCAACTACAATGTCTGGGAATTCGGCCAGCCGAATGAAAACCGGCCCTACACCGCCGCCGGCAGCGCGCAGACCCTGCCGGTGGTTTATTTCAATGATTACGCCGCCAGACCCAGCGCGCAAACTAATCATGAGACGTTTCAGGTGGATATGACCTCGCAGGTAATACTGGGGAACTTCCGGCCGGGAATAGACTTGGTTGAAGCCGCTGGAACTTTTCAAACTAACCAGTGGACGACCGGAGTCGGCGGCGGCTTTCAACTGACCAACAACCCCACCGGCGCAAACACCAACCTGTATTCCGGAACCTATGTGGATGGCAATTATGCCGGAACCTGGCAGCAGTATAAGTTTGTCATTGTTTCCAACGGCGTCAGCTTCTACGAAACCATTAACAACCGCACCTTCTACACCCCCGCCGGTTCGGCCACAAATTCGCTGGGCTATTTCAACAACAAAAGCCCCTACACCAACCAAATCACGTTTCTGGTGAACATGACCCTGCCGCTGCTCAACGGCACTTTTTCGCCCGGGAACGGCGATACCGTTCAGGTGGCCGGAACTTTTCAAACCAACCAGTGGTCGGTCGGTGCCAGCGGCTTTACGCTAACCAACAGTCCGGGAAATACGAACCTCTATAGCGGCACTTACTCGTCCTTTGACCAACCCGGCACCGGGGAATCCTTCAAATTCCTCATCAACAGCGCAATCGGCACCCAGACTTGGGAAACACCCGACAACAACAATCAAAACAACAACCGGCAGTTTGTGCTGACGACCAACCAGACGTTGTTTGCCGACTGGTCAGACATTGATCCCATTGACTATCTTGCCGCTCCCACGACCATAACCTTCACGGTCAACCTGACCAATGCGCTGGACATTTACGGCTATCCATTCGATCCGGCCAACGACGCCGTGATCATCAATGGCGATTTTGTGACCCCGGCCTGGAACAACTATGCCAGCGGCACCCCGCCGTTTTTTTGGACTGATCCGGATTTCTATTTTCCAGGTGCGCTCCAAAATGACTATGGTCCGGGCAATTCCTATAGCGCCAACAGCTTCATTCTTAACGAGGTCGGATCCGGGTTGCTCTATTCAGGAACCTATACGGTTCCGGCAGGGCAAAGCCTTCAGGTCAATTACAAATACGGTATCTATCATAATACCAGCACCTATATGACCAATTGCGACAACGAGGCCAGTCCTAATTTGAATCATACCCGTTATATCCGGGTCAGCGGCACTTACAACTTCCCGGTGGATATTTTTGGACTGGAGCAGACTAATCAGGCGGCGGCCACCGAGCCGCCTTTTGGCAACCTCGCCATTGGCAAACCTACCAGCACTTATTTTCCCATCACTTGGCTCGGCCTGCCCGGCGTGCATCTGCAATACTCCACCAATCTGGCATCCACCAATTGGGTAGATGTGACCGCCACCGCCGGCACCAGTGCCACCAACTGGCCCATCAGCGGCAGCGACAACCAGTTTTTCAGATTGATACAACCTTGAAATTGGATTAATATCCGAGTTCAACCGACATGAAACACCACATCATTGAAGTGCCGCTGAACAGATTCCGGAAGGGATTCACCTTGATCGAGCTGCTGGTGGTCATCGCCATCATAGCGATTCTCACGGCGATGTTGCTGCCCGCTCTTGCGGCGGCGAAGAAAAAGGCGCAGGCCATTGCCTGCATGAGCAACTATCGGCAGCTGACCCTCGCCTGGCATATGTATGCGAATGACAACAATGATGCTCTGGCCTATAACACCGACAAGCATGCCACGCCTGCACAAACGGTCGGCATCCCTAACAGCTGGGTTTACTCCACATCCGCAGCCGTCATGACTTGGGGGCCTGACCAATACAACACCAACACCGGCTATATGGTAAACAGTCTGGTTGCCTCAATGGGCAGCTATGTTTCCAAATCCGCCACCATCTATCACTGTGCGGCGGACAACTATTTGAGCGGTGTCCAACGCACTGCGGGCTGGAACTATCGTGTCCGCAGTTGCGCCATGAACGGAGCCCTCGGCGGCGGCATCAAATACTGCACCGGCCAGTCGTGGTATTACAACGTGACCAAATTCTCCGGCTTTCACACGCCCTCGCCCACGGATTCGTGGCTCTTTATGGACGAACACCCGGACTACATTGATGATGGCTCACTCTATTTTGACCCGACCTATGCCGGCGGAGCTTCCGCTTTCAACGAACTGCCCGGCAGCAATCATGGCGGCGCCAGCGGCATCTCTTTTGCCGATGGCCATGTTGAAATGCATAAACTGTTGATGGGTGCGGTTCCGATCAGCTATGTTTTTTCAACACAAGTTTTCCCGGTTTCGGCCGGGTCGGCCGGGAGCGCCGACCTGCTCTGGTTTTCGCAGCACACGCCCCTAAATTAAGCGCATGGCAATTCCGGAAAATCATCTTCTGCACGTCATATCTTTGTGCGGTTGCGGCAACCCGGCATAAAAGGGTATTAAACTAATCATGAATCTCCATCGTTTCACCATAGGTTTGCTTTCCATCGCCGCCGCGCTCGCCTTTTTTTCGGCCAGCGCCCGCGCTGACGTTGATGTTTCTGGCGTCGCCGCCCGGCCGTCGCCGGACTGGCTGCGCAGCGGCACCATCTACGAAATTTTCCCGCGCGACTTCTCCCCCGCCGGCAACCTTGCCGGCGTCACCGCCCGGCTGGACGAGCTGCATGACCTCGGCGTCACCATCCTTTGGATCATGCCCATCCATCCCATTGGCACCAAATGCCGCAAGGGCGATTTCGGCAGCCCGTATTCCATCCGTGACTATTACGCCGTTGACCCGAACTACGGCACAGTGGACGACTTCAAGGCGCTCGTCGCCGGCGCGCATCAGCGTGGCATGAAGGTCATCATGGATCTCGTCGCCAACCACACCGCGTGGGACAGCGTGATGATGACGAACACGGATTTTTACAAGCAGGACGCCCCCGGCCATGTCATCCCGCCCGTGCCGTCCTGGACTGATGTCGCCGGCCTGAACTACAACAGCCCCGCGCTCCGCGAATACATGATCGCGATGCTGAAGTATTGGATCAAGACGGCGGACGTGGACGGTTTCCGCTGCGACGTGGCCTACATGGTGCCGACGGATTTCTGGGAACAGGTCCGCACCGAGCTGACCAAGACCAAGCCCGACATCATGATGCTCGCCGAGGCCAGCAAGCCCGAGTTGCTCGTCAAGGCCTTTGACATTGATTACGCCTGGCCGCTGCTCGCGACCATGAACAACGTCCTCATCCATGACGCGCCCGCCTCCGATGTCGCCAAGACGTGGGAAGACAGCCGCCGCCAGTTCCCGAAAGACGCGCTGCACATGCGGATTTCCGACGACCACGACGAGGCGCGTGCCGTCGCCCGCTACGGCCTCAAGGGCGCGCTGGCCACGTCCGCGCTGATGTTCACGCTCGACGGCGTGCCGCTGATTTATAACGGCATGGAGGTCGGCGACGCCACCGAATCCGGCGACCCCGCGCTGTTCGACAAGCTGACCATCTTCTGGAACCCGAAAGAGCGCCCCCAGCTCCGCAGCATTTACCACGACCTCATCCAGCTCCGCAAAAATTCCGCCGCGCTGCGTGGCAGCAATGTCGAGTGGCTCCACAATTCCGACGAAAACAAGCTCGTCACCTTCCTGCGCGCCGATGACAAGGACGAATTTCTTGTCGTCATCAACCTTTCCAACCGCCCGCTCAACGGCAGCGTCGGCTTGAAAAACGCCAACGGCTTTTCCGAGGTCAAAATCTCCGGCGCGGACGATTCCGGCGGCGATCCGCTGCCGGCAATTCATTTGAACGAATTTGAATGGCGCATTTATCATCGCGCCGCCGCCACGGTGGCCGCGAAATAAAACAATTCACTTCCCAAGTTGCCCATCCCGACCGCAACCTGCGCCTATGCACAAACCCAAATTGAGTTTCTGGCAGATCTGGAACATGAGCTTCGGCTTCCTCGGCATCCAGTTCGGCTGGGGCTTGCAGATGGCGAACATGAGCGCCATCTACACCTATCTCGGCGCGAACGCGGATTCCCTCGCCATCCTGTGGCTCGCCGCGCCGGTCACCGGCGTCATCATCCAACCGCTCGTCGGCCAATCCAGCGACCGCTGCTGGACGCGGCTCGGCCGGCGGCGCCCGTTCATCTTGGCCGGCGCGGTGCTCGCGTCGCTGGCGTTGGTGTTGATGCCCAACTGTCCTTCCGTCTGGATGGCGGCGGGGTTGCTGTGGGTGCTGGACGGAACCATCAACGCGTCCATGCAGCCGTTCCGCGCGCTGGTGGCGGACAACTTGCCGGAGGAACAAAATGCGTCAGGCTTCGCGATCCAGTCGCTGTTCATCGGCCTCGGCGGCACCGTGGCCTCGGCGCTGCCGTGGATGATGACCAACTGGTTCGGCGTCACCGCCGACGGCGGCGGCAGCATCCCGCATTCGGTGCGGCTCTCGTTTTACATCGGCGCGGCGGCGTTCATGGGCGCGGTGCTGTGGACAGTCTTCAGCACCACGGAATATCCGCCCAGCGAAACGGAATTAAAGGAGATCCGCGCACGGAAGTTCGACTGGACACTTGGTCTGGGCGACATCTTTGCACTGGTGTTCAATCTGCCCCGGCGCATGTGGGAGCTGGGGCTGGTGCAATTCTTCACGTGGATTGGGATGTTCTCGATGTGGGTGTATTTTTCGCCCGCCGTCGCGAAGGATATTTTCCACGCGGTCAAGGGCACGCCGGAGATGGAGTCGGCCGGGGCGTGGTCCGGGTTCTGTTTTGCCGGCTACAACGTCGTGTGCTTCTTCTTTTCGTTCGTGCTGCTGTGGGGCACCAAATACACCGGCCCGAAACTCATGCACGTCCTCTGCCTCGCGGCGGGCGCGCTGGGCTTGGCGTCGGTGCCGCTGATGGCGGACAAGCATCAGCTCCTGATTTCCATGACGGCGGTGGGCATCGCGTGGGCGAGCATCCTCTCCATGCCTTACGCCATGCTCGCACCCGCGCTGCCCAAGGAAAAAGTCGGCGTGATGATGGGCATGTTCAACCTCTTCATCGTCCTGCCGCAGATTGCCGCCTCCAGCCTGCTGGGCTGGATCCTAAAAACCTTCCTGCACAGCGAGCCGATGAACGCCCTCGTCCTCGGCGGCGCGAGCATGGGGCTGGCGGCGCTGCTGACCCTGCTGGTGGTGAGCTTCAAAAAAACCGGCGAGCCGCTGCGGGCCACCGGCGGCGGCGGACACTAAAGTTTGGCGGCGCAATTAACTTGGTCGCAGCCGCGCCGCGTTTCACCGCAGTTTTATTTGGAGACAGTCCGATGACAAATCAACCACCCGTAGCCCGGTAGATGAAAGTCCGGCAGGACAATGCCAACCGGATTGGCCCGGCCGGTGATTTTCACCGGCGCAAAGCCGTCAGCATCCGCCAGCGTCACCGAACCGTCCGCGCGGCAGCTTGAGAGATTGATGATCACCAAGTATTCGTCCTTCGCGTCCCGCCGCAGGAAGCTCACCACGGTTCCCGCAACCGTGTTCTGAAGCCAGGCCACCTCGCCGTTGTAAAACGCGGGGGACTGCTTGCGCAGCCGGATCAGGTCGCGGTAAATGTCGCGCAGCGGCGGCCGGCCGCCGGGCGACCAGAACACCGGCAGCTTTTCGAACAGCGCCGGGTCGGCGGACTCGGTGGCGTCGCCAACCTCCATGCCGTTGTAAAAGAGCGGCACATCATCCAGCGTCAGCATCAGCACCTGGGCCGCCAGCGCGCCATCAATGCCATAACGCGCCGTCGCCCGGGGCACGTTATGATAGTCGGTGAAGCCCAGGTGCAGCGCGCCCGAGGCGAACTGCTCCTGCGTGTGCGTCCATGAATCTTGTATCAAACTGGCGGGCTGGTCGTCGCTCATCACCTGTCCCAGCGTCGCGGACAGGTTGCCGGCATAATCCATGTCGAAGGCCTTGGACAGCAGCGCCGGCCGCGCGCCCGAATCTGTGATGATGATGACCTGCGGATTCACCTTTTCCAGTTCCGCGCGGGCGGACTCCCAGAAATCCACCGGCACCGTGAAGGCCGTGTCGCAGCGGAAACCGTCCACCGCATAGGCCTGCAGCCAGAATTTCAGCATGTCAATCATGTAGCGGCGCAAATCGGGATTGCCATAGTCGAGTTCGGCCACGTCCGACCAGTTGGGATACGGCGCCTTAATTTGGCCGTCCGCATCCTTCTTGTAATATTCCGGGTGCGCCATCAGCACGCTGTCCCACGAGGTGTGGCCAGCGACAACGTCCAGAACCACCTTCATCCCGCGCGCGTGGGCTTCCGTAATCAGCCGTTTGAAATCGTTGGTGGTGCCGTAGTCCGGGTTGATGGCGTAAAAGTCGCGCACGCAATACGGGCTGCCGATGGAACCTTTCTTCAGCTTCTCACCCAGCGGATGGATGGGCATGAGCCAAAGGACGTCCACGCCCAGATCTTTCAATTCATCCAGCCGTGCGGTGATGGCATTGAAATCACCGGCCGAGGAAAAGTTCCGGGGGAAAATCTCATACACGACCGCACTCCGCAGCCAGTCAGGAGATTTGCGCGGCGCGGGACTGGCGGCGTCCGGCTCAGCGGCGATGGCGGTGAGGGCGAGCCAGCCGGCCAAGGCGGCGACAGGCAGGACCCGCATGACTATTCGCGGAAGGATGGTTTTCATGACGTTGAGAAGTGCAAATCGGGCTTAAGCTGATACTATTGGTTTGGCCGGCCGAGGCAACAAAATTTACTCTGCCTCCTCATAGCCACACCAAAAGCCATTTGAACCAGATCAGCCCCGGCAACTTGCTCCAGCCTCAATATTGCAACTGCATATCCCGTCATCCGGTTGAGAACAGTCAAATAAAAATGGTCGGGGCGGGGAGATTTGAACTCCGTCAGGCACTTTTCACGAAGCCGTTGAAAACACAGCATCGTCAATAGAATCAATGGTATCAATGCTTTTTCACGTTTTCGTTAAGATGAAGCGAAGTGCAATAAAATCCTTTTCGGATGATAGATAAAGATAGATTAAAAGTCGGCGAGTTAAAATCTCCCTCCGTCCTACCCGCCCGCGAACACCGGCAGAAAGTTCGCCTCGGTCAAAATGCGGGCAACTTCCGCCCGCTTGTCGCCCTGAATCTCGATCTGGCCGGCCTTCACCGTGCCGCCGGTGCCGCAGGCGCGCTGCATGGCCTTGGCCAGTTGCTCCTTCTCCGGCAGGCCGATGCCCACAAAGTTTTTTACCACCGTCACCGTCTTGCCGCCGCGCCCGGCTTTCACCCGGAGAATATCCACCCGACCGCGATGCTTCCGCGCCGGCTTCGGCGGCGTGCTGCCCGTTGGCAAAGAATCGGGCGTTGACGGCAGGCCGTCGCTGGACAGCTCGGCAAAGGGAGCTTGAGCTAAACCCGGCCCAACATCAGTGGGAATGCGTTTGGAGTCGGCCATCTCGTGTTAGCGTAGGCAGCTCGGCTTCCGCCGGCAATGCCATTTCCTGGAAGGAAAGTTGGCTCGGCGGCAAAAACGAGGGGCTTCAGCAAGTAAGTTGAAGCCTGCGTGAATCCGCCTCGCCACCGAGCCGCCGGCAGATTACCGCCCACGCCCCGGTTGCGCAACAGATTGCGTTGCCGGCTGGGCATTGCCATTTCCGGCGCGAAAAAGCCGTCGCAAATCTTTTCGCGTGGACAGCGGATGTCCTACCCAATCGCATAACGTGGCGGGGTATGAAACTGAAAAACATCATCCCGCAACGCTACCGCAACCAGGTTGTCCGACAGTTCGGCGCGGCCAAATTGATCCGCCAGCCCAACGGCCAGCACGAGCTTGTCGGCGGCACCGACGCCGATCGCGCCAACGCCTTTGAATGGTGTTCGCTCTTCGCACCGGAAGTTGTTTTCACATCCGCGCCCCGGCGAAATCCCGCCTTCGCCTTCGCCGAATAAATTTCTCCGTGCAGTGCGCGCTTTTTTTCTGCATCCTGCGCAGACACTTGAGCGCGATGTTCCATGAAAATTGAAGACATTAAGCCCGGCCTCCCGCTCACGGGACTAGAGCCTGCCGTCATCGGCAGCGTGGTGGCCGTTGTGCCTATTGCCGAGGGGACGGTGCAGGTGCTTTACAAAACGCCCGACGGCACGCTCAAGGAACGTCTCATCAATCGGGCTGACGAATCAAACCTCGCCCTGGCCACCACCGAACGCCCGTGGTCCTTTGACGGCGATGGCGAAACCTTCAAGCTCGTCGTCGAGGCCAAGCGTATTGACCTCGCGTTCTTGTTCGATCCCATGATGGCCGTTCATACGTCCAACGTGGAGGCGTTGCCGCACCAAATCACCGCCGTTTATGAGTCCATGCTGCCGCGCCAGCCGTTGCGGTTCGTTCTGGCGGACGACCCCGGCGCGGGCAAGACCATCATGGCCGGCCTCTACATCCGCGAACTCATCATGCGCGCCGACGCCCGCCGCATCGTCATCGTCGCGCCCGGCAGCCTGGTCGAGCAGTGGCGGGATGAAATGTTTGAAAAATTCGGCCTCGAATTTCGCGTCTTCACCAAAGATTTGGAAGCCGCCACGCCCAGCGGCAATCCGTTTGAAGACATTGACCATCTCATCGTCCGGCTCGACCAGATGGCGCGCAACGATGACCTTCAGGAAAAACTTTGTGCCGCCGGCTGGGATCTCGTCGTGTTCGACGAGGCGCACAAACTCGCCGCGCATTTCTTCGGCAGCAAGCTGGAAAAAACCGGGCGGTTCAAGCTGGCTGAAAAACTCGGCGCACACACGCGCCATTTGCTGCTGATGACCGCCACGCCGCACAACGGCAAGGAGGAAGATTTCCAGTTATTCCTGTCGCTGCTCGACTCCGACCGTTTCTACGGAAAATTCCGCGACGGCGTGCATAAGGTGGACACCAGCGACCTCATGCGGCGCATGGTCAAAGAGGAGTTGGTGAAGTTCGACGGCACACCGCTGTTTCCCGAACGCCGCGCCTACACCGTCAATTACAAGCTGTCCGACATTGAAGCCGCGCTTTACGAGGCCGTCACGCACTACGTCAAAACCGAAATGGGCAAGGCCGACCAGATCGGCGGCCAGCGCAAAGGCTCCGTTGGTTTTGCTCTGACATCGCTCCAGCGCCGGCTTGCGTCCAGCCCGGAGGCGATTTTCCAATCCTTGAAACGCCGCCGCGAAAGGCTCCAGCGCCGCCTGCGGGAAGAAAACATTGCCAGTCGCGGCGGGCAGATTCTCGCCGAGACGTTGGCACCCGCGCCGCCGCCGTCAGATTTTCCGGGCGACGGCCTCGCCAGCCAGGAACTCCCGGAGGTGCCGGATGATGACGACGACTTGACCGCCAACGAGCAGGAGTCATTGGAAGAATCCCTCGTGGATCAGGCGACCGCAGCCAAGACCATTGCCGAACTGGAGGATGAAATTGACACCCTGATTCGGCTGGAGAATCAGGCCAAGGAAGTTGTCGCATCCGGTCAGGATCGCAAGTGGGAAGAACTTTCCCGCATCCTCCAGCGCGACGAACACATGCACGACGCCGGAGGCCGTCTGCGCAAAATTATCATTTTCAGCGAACACCGCGACACGCTCAATTATCTCCATGAGAAAATTGCCGGTGTGCTGGGCAGTCACGATGCCATTGTCACCATTCACGGCGGCACGCATCGCGACAAACGCCTGGAAGCGCAGGCGCTTTTCCGTTCCGACCCCGAAATCCGCGTGCTGGTTGCCACCGACGCCGCCGGTGAAGGCGTCAATTTGCAGTGTGCAAATTTGATGGTGAACTACGATTTGCCGTGGAATCCCAACCGCCTTGAACAGCGGTTCGGGCGCATCCACCGTATCGGCCAACAAGAGGTTTGCCATTTGTGGAATCTCGTCGCCAAGGAAACCCGCGAAGGCGACGTTTATTTTCGCCTGCTCGAAAAACTCCGCGTCGAAAGCGAGGCGTTGAAAGGCCGGGTGTTCGACATTCTTGGCGAAGTGTTCGAGGGCAAGAGTCTCAAAGAATTGCTGATTGAAGCCATCCGTTACGGCGACCGCGACGACGTGCGGGCCAAACTCCGCCAGAAGATTGACCATAATTTTGACCGCCAGAACTTGCTCGCGTTGCTTGACCGCAATGCGCTCGCCCAGGAAACGCTCGGCCCGGAACGGCTCTTTGCCGTGAAAGAAGAAATGGAAAAAGCCGAGGCCCGCCGGTTGCAGCCCTATTTCGTCCGCTCCTTTTTCATGAAGGGGTTTGAATCGCTGGGCGGCTCAATTTATCCCCGCGAACTCAATCGCTTTGAAATCGCCCACGTTCCTGCCGTGTTGCGCGAACGCGACCGGCTCATCACCGGGCGAAACCGCCGCGATCTCGCGCCGGTGTTGAAACGCTACGAACGGGTTTGTTTCACCAAGGATGCCGTCCGACCGTTGGAACGCGCCGGCCTTGCGTTCGCCAGCATGATTCATCCCGGCCATCCGGTCATGCTTGCGTTGAGCGACGTGCTGTTGGAACAGCACGCCAATTTGCTGCGGCAAGGCAGCATCCTCATTGACCCGTCCGACGACGGCGAAACGCCGTCGCTTTTGTTCCTGCTCACGCATGAAGTGAAATCCGGCGACGGCCAGGTCATTTCCAAACGCCTGCAATTTGTCCGCGTGCTGCCAGACGGCAGCGCCACCTTTGCCGGTTGGGCACCGCATCTTGATCTTGAACCGCTCGCCGTTGCCGAGCGTCCGTTGCTCGCCGGCACGCTCGCCGCACCGTGGTTGACAGCAGGCTTGGAACAACGCGCTTTGGCGCTCGCCGCGTCCACGCTCGTTCCCGAACACTTCGGCGAAATTGCCGGACGCCGCATCGCCCATGTGGACAAAACGCTTGCGGCCGTCCACGAGCGTTTGACGACAGAAATAAATTTCTGGTCCGACCGCTACATCAAACTTTCAGACGACAAAGCCGCCGGCAAGGAAATCGGCCCCAATCTGGACAACGTCCGGCGCACCATTGCCGACCTCGAATCCCGGCTGGAAAGCCGCAAGCGCGAACTCCAATCCATGCGGCACGTCACATCGGCTACGCCGGTCGTTTTGAGTGGCGCGCTGGTAATCCCGGCAGGCTTGCTCCGCAAATTGCGCGGCGATACGCCGCCAGCCGACGCGACGGCAGCAATGTTTTCAAGCGACCCCGCCGCACGCGCCCGCATTGAAAAACTCGCGATGGACGCCGTTCGCCGCGTTGAAGAATCACGCGGCTGTCGCGTAGTGGATGTTTCGGAGCAGAAATGCGGCTGGGATATAACCTCCTACCCACAGGCCGTGGATGGCAAGCAGCCGGAAGCCCGCCACATTGAAGTCAAAGGCCGCGTCAAAGGCGCGGGCACGGTGACGATCACGCGGAACGAAATGCTCTACGCCTTGAACCAGTCCGATAAATTTCTGCTCGCCATCGTGCTTGTCGGCGAAGGCGACGCCGTGGAAGGCCCGTTCTATTTGCGCAACCCGTTCGACACCGAGCCCGGCTGGGGCGTGTCATCGGTCAACTACGAACTCAATGCGTTGCTTGAACGCGCAGAAAAACTTTAACCGATGTCCTATCCAATTAAATCTCCACGCAAGCTCATTGAAGTCGCGTTGCCGCTTGATGCGATCAATGTAGCTGCCGCGAAGGAGAAGTCCATTAGGCACGGACATCCGTCCACGCTGCATTTATGGTGGGCACGCCGCCCGCTTGCGGCAGCACGAGCGGTTATTTTTGCGCAACTGGTGAACGACCCCGGCTATCAGCAAGGCGGTGGGTTCAAATACGGAAAGAACAAGAAAGAAGCGGCGACCGAACGCAAACGACTCTTCAAAATTATCGAAGACCTTGTGCTTTGGGAAAACACTACTAACGAAGAAGTTCTTGAACGTGCCCGCGTTGAGATTCGCCGCTCGTGGCGAGAGGTGTGCGACTTAAACAAGGATCACCCGCAAGCTGCCGAACTTTTCAATCCAGACAAATTGCCCGCGCTACATGATCCATTTGCCGGGGGCGGTGCAATTCCGCTTGAAGCTCAACGACTCGGGCTCGAACCAATCGCTACCGATCTAAACCCTGTGCCTGTCCTCATCAACAAGGCCATGATCGAAATTCCGCCACGCTTTGCGGGACGGCCACCAATTGGCGCGCAGCAAAAATCCGGTGAAAGATTGCCTCTAACCCGGAATTGGCCCCGTGCTACAGGACTCGCTGAGGATGTGCGCAGATATGGAGCCTGGATGGACGCAGAAGCACAAAGGCAATTGGCCGGCCTATATCCTCCGGCTGAAATAGATGCCGAAATTGTTCAGGAAAGACCAGAACTGAAGCCTTTGCTTGGCCACAAGTTGCCTGTGATTGCATGGATATGGGCACGAACAGTCAAAAGCCCGAATCCTGCTTTCTCCGACGCTTATGTTCCACTGGCATCCACCTTTGTTCTCCACAGCAAGGCAGGACGAGAAGCTTATGTGCAACCAATCATAGATGGCGACAAATACCGACTGGTCGTTAAATCTGGCTCGCCGCCGGCAGACGCAGAAGATGGCACCAAAGCAAAAGGTCGAGGTGCAAGCTTTCGTTGCCTACTCAGTAATTCCCCAATCAGTGGGGACTACATAAAGGCAGAGGGGCAAGCAGGCCGCATGGGAGTAAGACTTCTCGGCATTGTTGGCGATGGTCCATCAGGCAGAGTTTACCTTTCGCCTACAAAGAAACACGAACAAGTCGCGAGTCAACTATCTGGGTGGAAAGCGCCAGGCACAATACCGCCAAAACTCACCGGCGGAACCTGTGTTCCTTATGGTTTAACCGAATGGGGCGATCTTTTTACAACTAGACAACGTGCAGTTCTAACCACATTGAGCGACCTGGTTGCCGTAGTTCGAGATAAAGTGAAAAGTGACGCCATCAATGGAGGTTTACAAGATGACGGCATTGGTCTCGAAGCTGGAGGCTCTGGCGTCACGGCATATTCAGATGCAATAGCACTTTACCTCGGCCTCTGCGTATCCAAATTGACATCTTATCACTGCTGCCTTGCAATTTGGAGAGTTCCAGAGGGCAAAAGTGGTCGTGCCTTTGGACGACAATCAATCCCGATGGTGTGGGACTTTCCAGAATGTAACCCATTTATGGATGCCGGTGGCGGATGGTTGGGGGCAACACAAGATTGCGCAAAAGTTTTAGAGCCTGTCTGAAAAAGCGGACGGATTGGTTTGGCGGCAGCGCGGTGAAAGAAAAGCGTATAAAGTGCTTGATTTGAATGGGTGTTTTTTGAA
>Ga0302197_10000934_pt1 | contig 29198 bp, 30 predicted proteins | sample II_Bog_N2_1_FD_193526 | JGI IMG/M metagenome (GOLD analysis project Ga0302197, IMG submission 193526) | Peat permafrost microbial communities from Stordalen Mire near Abisko, Sweden - II_Bog_N2_1 | ecosystem: Environmental > Terrestrial > Soil > Wetlands > Peat | place: Sweden: Abisko... | reverse complement strand
GAGTATGCTTAAATAATTGTGTCAAGTTATAAAATTAGTAACTTGATATAATTATAATAATGAAAGAAGAGAAGTTTGATTTCGAAGAGTTCAGCCGCAAAGCGGGAGAATTATTAAGGCAAGGAAAGCCATTAACAGGCAAGGAGGGGGTATTTACGCCGTTGCTTAAGCGTGTTCTGGAGGCCTCGTTGGAGGGCGAACTGGATGATCATTTGCAGGAAAGCCGTAAACAGGAAAAGAACCGCCGCAACGGCCATACACAAAAAAATCTCAAAAGCTCTTTGGGGAGCATTGAGATTTTTGCCCCGCGCGATCGCAACTCCACATTTGAGCCACAAACTATTCCAAAGCATCAGCGCTCGGTCAGCGAAGATATCGATAAGCAAATACTGGCCTTATATGGCCGTGGCCTGAGCTATTCAGATATCCAGGCGCATTTGAAAGATATGTACGGGGTAGCTATATCCGATGGAACATTAACCGCAATCACCGACCGTATTATCCCTGCCATAAAGGAATGGCAGAATAGGCCATTAGAAAGTATTTACCCGGTGATCTGGCTGGATGCTATGCATTTCAAGGTACGTCATGAGGGAATGGTTAAAAGCCGTGCCATCTATTCGGTATTGGGGGTAACGATAGACGGACAAAAGGAAGTGATCGGGATTTACTTTGGCGATAATGAAAGCAGCACTTACTGGCGACAGGTATTGAACGACCTGAAGATGCGCGGCATACAGGATATTTGTATTGCCTGTATAGATAACTTAAAGGGTTTCGGGGATGCGATTGAAGATGTATTTCCAACTACACAGGTACAGCTATGCCTGGTACATCAAATGCGTAACAGTATGAAATATCTGAACTGGAAGGACCTTAAACCGTGTGTAGCTGATCTTAAAAAAGTTTATAAAGCCAACAATGCTGAAATGGCTTTGGTCTACCTTGATCAGGCAGAAGAAAAATGGGGTGGTAAATACGCTGTTATCTTTAAAAGCTGGCGAACTCATTGGGACAGGATCGCTGTCTTTTTCCAGTATCCGCCAGCTCTGAGAAAGATCATCTATACCACTAATCCGATTGAAAGCTATCATCGAATGGTTAGAAAGGTCACCAAAACCAAAGGCGCCTTCAGTTCTGAAGATGCTATTGTTAAACAAATCTACCTTGCTACTATCAATTGCAACACCAAATGGCAGGGACAAATGTTTAACTGGACCGCTGTCAGAAACGATTTAAATATGTACTTTGGTAATAGATTGTTTAATGACACAATTATTTGAGCACTACCACCGGGAGTTTTATAAATAGCTTACTACGCTATTACTATCTGTGCATTAAACGTGTCATTCTTTTATCAATTCCTTTTACAACAAACTCTATACGCCTGTTTAACTGCCTTCCATCCGGGTTGTCTTGTCCGTTAGGTAAAGAGTTAGGAGCAATTGGCCTGCTTCTGCCATAGCCTACCGCTGAAATCCTTGTGGCATTGATTCCTTTGCTTATCATATAATCAACACATGATTGTGCTCTGTCCTGAGATAATTTCAGGTTATAAGCATCGCTACCTATTGAATCTGTATGCGCGCTTAATTCAACCATGATTCTCGGGTTATCCACCATTGTTTTAACCAAACCATCAAGCACAGTAATTGATTCAGGCCTTAATGTTGCATAACCATAATCATATAATATGTTATTAATTACTATTGGCTTGTTAACAGAATAAGCTTGTAAGTGTATAACGGGACTAACAAAAGTGCCATTTGCTATTTTACCGCTTACAGCCAATGCCTGTGATGAAACCCCATCGCCTGATCCGCCATTTGATGAAGGCCCATTAGCTGACGCATTACCAGAATTACTGTTTGATGAAGAAACATTTGATCCGGATGTTGCAGAACCTGATGATGAACCACCTGCAAATGAAATGGTTGCTGAACCATTGGTTGTGTTTGCTGATGCTGCTGAGCCTGTTGCCGGGATACCTGCTAATAAGCCTGTTGTTCCTGCTGCTGATGCTGAAGCCGCTTTTTGTTTAGCTAACTCATTTTCATGCTGCATGTGTTCTTTATAATATATCGAATGTTTGTAACGAGACGAGTGTATGTATCGCATATATCTTGCTGATAAATGTTTACCTGATAAATCACTTGTTCCATTCGCTGCATCTAATGAACCTGTTCCTGCTGCGCCGGTTGCTGCTGTATTACTTGATGAGCCCTGGCTAGCTGAGCCATTCGCGCTGTTACCGTTGGCATAACCACTTGTTGCTAAGCCTCCATTTGCTGAGTTCCCGTTACCTGAGCCTTTTGATCCGTTAGCTGCTAAGCTTCCGGTACCCGGTACTGATGGGCCTCCGCTTTTTATTCCGGTTGAAGCACCGCCATCAGATGCTGAGCCTGAACCGTTTGATGAACCACCAACCAATAAATTAACAGTAGTTGAATTACCGACGAATAATTTACCAGTTGAAGCAGCTTCACCTGTTAGGTTTTGTGTAAAGAAACCGTTCTTTTCAACTTTTATACCAAACGGGCGCTTATCAATCACATTAAATACATAGCTACCAGTTGTATCTGTTAAGGTTTGCTTCACGGTTTGTTTAGTTGCCGAGTCAATATAACTTACAGTGGCGCCAACTACACCCGTATGTGTATCGTTATCAATTATAGTACCTTTAAACAAGTACGGCTTAAACAAATCTGCTGTACTTTGAGCCGGAGTTGGTTTTGGCACTTCGATTTTTGGGGCATATATTTGGTTATAATCATTAAATGCCGCTATAATACCTTTTGTTTCTGCATGGGAAGTGAATATTGTCCTGTTGCAAATTTCTAATATTCTTGCAAAAATTGATCCGTCAACATCCGGTTGGTTACCATATGCTCCGGTTTGGTATTTTTGCAATATTTGGGGGGTGTCTTTAAAATATTTTGCTAAACCATAGCTATAAGCGTTAACAAAATGTTTGGCATTGTCTTTTTTAAAGAGGATCCTGTATTTTAATGACGCATTGTCGTTTCCGGCAGGCTCTGTTTGATCACCATGTGGGTCAGCGAAAAAATAATCAAAAAATTCAGGCGGAGATGAATAAAACATATACGCCACAAAGCGTCCGTTTGCTACTCTTTCCAGCATCCAGGAGTTTGTGTATAGGTTTCTTAATTTAATAAAAGCCTGATCAAAATATGAAACCTTAACAAACTGGCGTGAGCCTGCCTGGAAAAACTGCATATCAGCTGCATACAGTTTTTTGGGTTTTGCATTTGGATTTGCCGCAACCGCTGCAGAGTCTTTAAACCAAATATATCGCTGATTTTTCCAGGGCGCGTATTTATATAGCTTTATCTGGCCTCCAATACGTTTGCCATTTTTAAGAATAACGAAACCCTGTTGGTAACCATCTGCCTTGCAAATAGTTAAAGAAATCGTTAACAATAAAACTGCTAATAAGTAAATTTTTTTCATGTTAATGTTTTGGTTGATCACAATTATTTAACTGATTTATTCATCAGTTACTAATTAGTCCGTTTTCTACGTGTATCATAACTCAAAAGTTTCCCACGATAATTATTTAACTTGAATAATATTTTATTACACATCCCAAAAAGCCTAAAATCCAACCTTAAATTGCCTTCTTTTTTTGCTATTTATACTTATTTTATAGCTAAAATTCCAATTTTGGCGTAAATCGATGACTTATGTTAAAACTTTCAAAAAATGTTTAAAATATTATTCAAATCCATTTGGCATTTGTCCATAATTTGACTATCCATTTGAAATAATCATAAATATTTGCCACAAAAAAAGCCTGCCTTTGATTAAAGGCAGGCTTGATATTTCAAACAAATTATTATTTAGCCAATGTTATAACTTTAACTGTTTTACCAAATGTAATGGTTGCCAGATTATCGCATGCTCCTGACCCAAAATCCAGCGTGCCATTTAATCCCTTATAATTAAAGGCTATAATACCCGACGTAATATCTTTACAATCGGCCGATTTCACCAGAGCGGTGGTAATTGTGCCACTGATGCTTCCTGTAGCGGTGCTGCTATAACTAAAGTTACCTGTAATAGCATAAGTATCATCAGCTACAGAAGGAGTGCTCATACCTCCCGTTTGGGTAAATATTTCTGTACCACTATAATTGGAAACCGATCCGTTTGGAAAGGTAATACTTCCATTTACCACAGTTATACTATAGTTTATACCGCTATTTGAGGCAATTTTAGGCGTTAATGAATAGGTTCCGGTTAATGCATAACCGTTTACTGAGTAATTATTAAATGTTACAGTAATGACACTACCTGCTACACGCAATTTTCCGCTTAGGGTAACTATTATCTGCCCTTTGCGCGTAACACTGTCTGCCGATTTAATGCCCGCGCCAAAATCAATGGTCATTGTTTTTGGAAAAACAGACGGGTCGGCGGGTAAAAGCGTAATAGTTGCTCCGCCCGAGGTAGTAAAAGTACCGCTACTCGTACTAAGGCCATCAACAACAGGTGTTCCGGCTATTGAACTGCTACTAATACCTGTTTGATCACTGCCTTGGGCTACTATACCAAAAGCATCGTCATACATCGTTTCTGATGCGGTTGCTGATACAGAGGCATCAACACCCGCGCTTGGGCTGGTTGTTGAAGTGCTTGAGTTGTCTTTTTTACACGCATCAAGGCTTAAGCCTATTGTTGCAAATGTAAACATACAAAGGATAATGGTTTTTTTAGTTTTCATAAAGCTGTTTTAATAAGAGTATAAGATAATGTTGTATAAGTATGAGGCTGAAAGAAGATATCTATCAGCTAAAATCAGTTGAGACTGAAAAGTATGGCGATGAGGTTTCAATACCGCGGTTTGAAGTAGAAGTTTTTATTAATAATTAAAAATTACCGGTAATCCTTTGGATGCTACCGATTTTCAATATCATGGGGCACATATACCTGTATAGCAAAATAATGGTTAGCAGCATACCTTTAATTAATAATTCCTTTACTAACAAACTGGATTTAGTTATTATACGCAATTTATGTAAAAGAATTCAACTACATAATAGGAATTGAATCTCCGTACAACAACAAATCCTTCGCTTACTTAAACGAATTTTGTAATGGATAAGTTACATAATAAGCAAGTTATGTATGGTGATTATGCAATTATTTTCACTATCTAAAATTTTTCCTTGCCATGGTAGCATAATCCATCGCCTGCTGAAAAGTTGCTACCCAAATCTCTTTACGGTGCTTTTTTAGATAGGTTATTAGCTGCTGGTGTGCTTTAACAGAGGTGGTAATGTAATCGCCGCCAATACCATGAAACATAATAATGCCCATCCCTCCGGTTTTCTCGGCTAGTTTTACAAAAGCAATCAGTTTATCGCCGGGGGTATTATCATCCAAGCCATAAGCCGGTACTTGCAATGGGTCAAGATTTTTAAAATCGGTTACCACGGCATCCACATCCCCACCAACACGGGCGTATTTAACAAGGCCGTATTTTCTAAGTGTATCTACATAATCTTTACCATTGCCAACAGTAGTTTCGGCACATGGATACGCGTAGGTACGGGTATTTTTACCATCAACGGCAAACAAAAAATGGTTCATTATATCTATTTCCTTAATTATGTCATACGGGGTATAATCTTCGGAATGGGTAACGTTATCATCGGTGCTTAAACAGGGATGGTATATGGTATGGTTGCCCAGCTCAAAGCCTTTTTTGCTTAACGCCCGCCATCTGGAGATAGTTTCGCTATTGATATCGCCCGTTAAAAAAAACGTCGCCGGGAAATGAGCCGCTTCTAATTGTGGAACAGCATTATTTAATTGCGATTCAAGCGCATCGTCATAGGTTAATACTATAACTGCTTTTTTATGATGCGGCCAATTAATTTTTTGCTGTGCCTGAGTGGTAAAACCCCAAATTAAGAAAAGAAGAACGGCAAGGTATTTCATAAGCACATTTTATATTTCATGCATTTAACGTTTAGGTTCACTAAAATAATATTAAACACAATTGTTTAATTAGTGGTAAACAATATTTTTATGTGTTTCACAGTTATACTGGTTCAACTATACCTAATGACAATTCCGCATAAAAAGCAACTTAAGTTGCTGGCCATATTTTACAAAAGCACGCTACTTTTTAGCATAACCTGCGGTGTAATGTTAGGTGTAATTAACTTTCAGCTATTCTTAGTGGCATTTGGATTTTCCTTTTTATCTGCTGGCACCGTAATCAGTCTTATGTATAAAGAGATTTCTAAACAGCATGAATATTACTTTTATTACAATAAAGGCATATCTAAGCAAACATTAATTTTAACCTGTGTTCTTGCCAATTTGTTTATTGGGATATTACTCATCATAATTGGCAGCTATGCAAAGCATTCTTGAGATCGACAGTGTAATGAAGTCTTTTGATGGGCGGAAAATCCTGTCGGATATCTATCTAAAATGTGAAACCGGTGATATTTTGGGCATACTGGGCCGTAATGGTAGCGGAAAATCAACACTGCTAAAAATATTATTCGGTGCCATGAAAGGAGACCATAAATTCATCAGAATTGATGGAGAAATTCATGATCAACCTTTTAAAACACCCGGCTTAGTTTGTTACCTGCCACAACATAGCTTTTTATTAGGGCATTTAACAGTTACCACCACGGTAACCTTGTATTTAGACTGCATTGGGGTTGATGCATTTTTGGATGATGAACTCCTTGGCAAGCTTCGTAATAATAAAATAAATTCACTATCGGGTGGTGAATCGCGTTATCTCGAAATTAAGCTATTACTGAGTATGCCCTCAAAATTTGTTTTGCTTGATGAACCTTTTAATGGTGTAGCCCCGGTAATGATAGATCAACTTAAAATCATGATCACCCAACATTCAGCAACCAAAGGTATTATACTAACCGACCATGACTATAATAACGTGTTGGATGTCGCCAATAGGTATTGCCTGGTTTTTGATGGCGGCATTAAGCATATTGAAAATAAAAGTGATTTAGTTAGATGGCAATATTTAACGGTGAATAGTTTGGATTAACGAGATACCAAAAGGTCACCAAAATATTATTATATTTATTGCGTACCAACCTTACAACAATGAAATCTCTATATTTTAAAATTGCCAGCTGTTTTCTTTTAGTATTGTTTTTTAGCTGTACCTATTCACAACCATATAATCCCGAATTTAAAAACGAGCAATCGCCTCAATTAGATAGTATAAAAGCAAAATACGGCTTTGAAGACTTACAGGTACAAGGAAAAAAATCAAGCGGAAGTGGCGGCAATCATACCAACTTAACTATTAGGTTTATTAATGGAAAGGGTGTTCCAACCAACGAAGATGAGATTACTGTATTAGCCAAACAATTGGCTATCTTAACGAAAGGGATGTTAAAAGACCCTAATCAGTTTGAAAGCTATACCGTATTATTTGTTACAAAAACGGTTGATGGCAACGTTACCAACAGCAAAAACGTGGGGCATGAATTCAAGCTGGGAGAGATATAAAATTTTAAGCTTCTTTAATAATTAGCTCCGCAACTTCTTCGCCAACCAAACTACCCATTGCTACGCCCATGCCGTTGCATCTAACCGCGCAAAACACATTTGGCTCGACCTGTTTAACTATCGGGCTGATATCTTCGCCGAAACCCATGATGCCGCTCCACCAGTAATCAACCTCTACATTTTGGCCAGGCAAGATAACTTCGTTTAAATAAGTGATTAATTGTTGTTTTACTTTTTCTGTATGACCGAAATCCCAAGTGGCTTCGGACTCAAAATCAAGATTACGGCCGCCGCCGAAAAGGATACGGTTGTTAATATTCCTGAAATAATAATAGCCCTGGTTAAAATGATAAGTGCCTTTAAGTTTTAACCCATCAATGGGTTTGGTTACCAAAACTTGCCCGCGCCCCGGAATCACTTTAAGCTCCGGAAACAACTGATTAGCAAAGGCATTGGTGGCTAAAATTACTTTAGCTGCCTTAAAATTACCTTGAGAGGTTATTAATTGAACCCCGCTATCTTTTTGCTCAATACTGGTTACTGAGCAGGCGTTTAAAACGAGAATACCTGCATCATAAACTTTAGCCAGCAAAGCCCGCATCATTTTACCGGTATCTATTTGCCCTTCAAAAGGATTATAGATCATCCGGCTAACTTTATCAAAACCAAAATCTGCTATTTTACTATTGGCAACCGAATATATCTCATCCGCGCCGATGGCTTGCTTTAATAAATTATTCAGGTAAGATATTTTCTCTATTTGATTATCGGCATGATTAGTTTCATCAGCCATAAATAGCTCATAACCGCCATGCTGCTGATAATCAATATTACTATCGCCCAGATTTTGCCTTAGGCGTTGTAAACCCCGCCATTTATAGTTTACCAGGCGGGCAACTTCTTCTTCGTACGAATGTTGTAGTGACTCCAGTTGTTCAGACACTGTACCGAAGCAGGCGAAGCCTGCATTTTTAGTACTCGCCCCGGATGGCAGGAAGCCTCGCTCCAATACCAATACCTTTAACGAGGGTTCATTTTTCTTTAAATAAAGCGCCGCGCTTAAGCCAACTAATCCGCTACCGATGATGATTACATCGGCATTATCAATAAATGAGCTTCGCTCCCAGTATGAAAATTGTGGTTCCAAACCCAAATGTAATTAATAGGATTTCAATTGCCTGATATTTTCTAATACAATTCTAATCTAAACCTTAGAACTTAAACCGTGTCACATTGTAGTTACATCAAACAAATAATAATAATGAAAAACTTAGCAAAAGCATGTTTACTTATCATGGCCGCCTTTTTTATGGCACCCGGAGCCCATGCTCAAATCAGTATTGGAATTTCTATTTCGGCACGTATCGCGCCACCCGCCTTGCCGGTATATGTACAACCCGCCTGCCCAACAGATGGATATTTATGGGTACCCGGTTATTGGGCCTATGATAACGACGCCGAAGATTACTACTGGGTTCCTGGTGTTTGGGTTTCCCCACCTAGCCCGGGTTTATTGTGGACACCCGCTTATTGGGGATACAATGGCGGTGTTTATGGTTTCCACTCAGGCTATTGGGGCCATCACGTAGGTTTTTACGGTGGCATTAACTATGGCTTTGGTTATGGAGGTGTTGGTTTTGGCGGCGGTGCCTGGTCGGGCGGTTCATTCCGCTATAATACCGCGGTGGTTAACGTAAATACTACTGTTGTACACAATACCTATGTTGATCGTACGGTAATAAACAATAACGTTACGGTAAACAACCATACCAGCTTTAACGGCCCGGGTGGTGTTACTGCCCAGCCAAGGCCAGAAGAAGTTGCGGCAATGCACGAACAGCACGTAGCGCCAACTACCCAGCAAATGTCGCACGAGCAAAACGCGCATATGGATAAAACGGCTTTTGCTTCGGCTAACCATGGCACCCCTACCAATGCCGCTATGAACAAAGTTGGCGGCTCACATTTTACCCCACAGGGACAAAAAGCACCGCGTACTAATAATAATGCAAACGCTAACAGGCCAAACACAAATGGCCAGGCTAACCAACAACAGCAGCATGCGCAGCAGGCTAATGACAATACGCATAGCGATGCCCAGGAACAGCCCCAGCATAATGCACAGCAGCAGCCTAACCAACAACAGCAGCATACGCAGCAGGCTAATGACAATACACGTAACGATGCTCAGGAACAGCCGCAACAGCATAATACACAGCAGCAGCCTAAACAACAACATCAGCAAAAACAACCGCAGCACAAATCTGCGCCAAGGCCACATCAACAAAAACAAAAAAAAGAGAGATAGTATAAACGGGAAAGCCCCGCCTGAAATTCAGGCGGGGTTTTCCCGTTTATTACCGCCCTGCTGACAAAACAGTGTCAGCACTTATTCCAATTCATTTCCCGAAATTTGAATGTACCGGTATCAAGCTCTTGTGAAAGGGCAAAAATCGTTCTTTGAAATTTTAATTATTGTGGGATCGGATAAGCCCCGTGCGATTCCCAAGAAAGGGTTACCATACTAGCATACATGCGTAAAACTCCAGATGCCGCTTTTGGTGACAACACCATGGTTGTTCGGAGCTCCACTAATTCATCCTATACGGAGTAATCAAATAAAATTCGGGGATTTTTACATTGAAGATGGAGTTATCCATCAGGCGCATCATTTGGTATTCGCCTTTCATGCTGCCCATGTCAGTTTTTAGGTTACAACCTGACACATATTCATGCGACTGGCCGGGCTCTATCATTGGTTGCTGACCAACTACACCTTCGCCTTCTACTTCGCGTTTAGCGCCGTTGGAGTCAAAAATATACCAGTGGCGTGCTAAAAGCTGTACAGCATAATCGCCCATGTTTTCAATTTTTACCCGGTATGCGAACATGAAATGATCATTACCCGGATTGGAGTATTCGGGTTGATAGATCGTTTCTACTGAAACTTTTACGCCATCGGTAATCGTTGTAACCATTGAGCACTGTTGTTATTAATCAAATATAAATACATATAGCAAATTTTACGCCATTGTAAAGGCATAATTTTCATTTATTTGCGATAAGATGTCATATAATTCTTCCTGGGTGCCCGCTTTCACCAAATTCATGCGGTATTCCTTAAAATTCTCTATGCCTTTAAAGTAATTGGAGTAATGCCTGCGCATTTCAAAAACACCCGTTTTAGGGCCTTTCCATTCAATAGATTTATCCAAATGGGTTTTGCAGGCTTCAATTCTTTCGGCAATAGTTGGCTTATCTAAATGTTCACCGGTTTTAAAGTAGTGTTTTATCTCGCGGAATATCCAAGGGTAACCAATTGCCGCCCTGCCTATCATCATGCCATCCACACCATACTCCATGCGCCAGTCTGCCGCCTTTTCGGGCGAGTCGATATCTCCATTCCCAAAAATCGGAATTTTAATGCGCGGATTTTTCTTAATATCACGGATCAGTGCCCAATCAGCAACTCCTTTATACATCTGCGCACGGGTGCGGCCGTGTATGGTTAATGCTTTTATGCCTACATCTTGTAAGCGTTCGGCAACTTCGTAAACGTTTTTAGTATTATCGTCCCAGCCTAAGCGGGTTTTAACGGTAACGGGCAAATGCGTGGCCTCAACAACGGCTTTGGTCATGGCTACCATCTTGTCGATATCCTGCAACAAACTGGCGCCTGCGCCACGGCATGCTACTTGTTTAACCGGGCAGCCGTAGTTAATATCCATCAGGTCGGGGCCAGCTAACGAGGCTATTTCGGTAGCCTCACGCATGTGATCAATATCGCTACCAAAAATCTGGATCCCGATAGGGCGTTCGTATTCAAAAATATCCAGCTTTTGGCGACTTTTAGCCGCATCGCGAATTAAACCTTCACTGCTGATAAATTCGGTATACATCATATCAGCGCCGTGCTGCTTGCACACATAACGGAACGGCGGATCACTCACATCCTCCATCGGTGCTAACAACAGCGGGAATTCGCCTAAATCAATATTTCCTATTTGTACACTCATGCCTTATCTTCGTTGCAAAAATACAAAAAATTATACCGGATGATAAATAAGCCTGTTAAACATGACATTGAACAGAATGTTGGCATACACCCGTTTTTTCAGTTCCTTATACTATTCTCGCTGCTAATAGGTTTGGTTATTGTAGGTTTTGCTGTTGCGCAAGCTATAATAACAGCAAAGTACGGCGCCAATACCATGGCAGATGTGCTTGCCTATAACATAGGCAACACTCATGCATTAAACGGCTTGTGGATATTGCAAATAGTTAGCACAACCATCCCTTTATTTATTACACCAATATTTTTCGCGTGGATAATTGTGCGCGAACCGCATGAATATTTAAGGGATACACCAAAATTCCCGATCATCTTATTGGGTATAGCATTTATAATTATGTTTTTTTCGCTGCCGCTGATAGAGCTGTTAAGCAATCTCAACCAAAATATGGTACTGCCTCACTTTTTAAAGGCTGTAGATGACTGGATGCGCAGTACCGAAGCAGCCGCGCAAAAAGCGCAGGACGCGATGCTGCAAATGAATACTATTGGGGATTTATTCTTCGCGCTATCGGTAGTGGCCTTTTTAACCGCCATTGCCGAGGAATTTATGTTTAGGGGATGCCTGCAAACCATTTTCTTACGGTGGACCAAAAACCAGCATGCAGCCGTATGGATAACGGCTATTTTATTCAGTGCTTTTCACATGGAATTTTTCGGATTTCTACCGAGGATGATGCTAGGCGTATTATTCGGTTATTTTGTGGTTTACAGCGGCAGTATTTGGCCGGCGGTAGTAGGCCATTTTGTAAATAATGGCACCGATGTAGTGATCACCTACCTATCGCAACACAAAAAAATAAACATCAACCCTGATGACCAGCATGTATTTAATTACGCGGGTTATATCATTAGCTTTATAATTATATTATTTTTGTTTTGGGTATACCGCAACATTGCATTAGGCAAAAAGCAGGTGCTGCTATAGATGGAAAAAAACTGGGTCAAAATTTACAAGTCAACAAATTTTTATCAGTCGGAGATTGTTAAACAAATGCTTTTACAGCATAACATACCAGCCGTTTTGCTTAACAAGCAGGATTCATCGTACCGTAACTTTGGCAATGTAGAGGTTTATGTTCATCAGGAGGATTTTGACCATGCTATTGAACTGCTTATCCTCAATCAATTCGACTTATGAAAACACGCGCCATTACAGGCTTCTTTTTTATTATTGTGATGCTGGCATCGGTGCTGTTAGGGCATTGGGTTTTCGGCGGATTTTTTTTAGTATTAAGCCTGTTTTGCTTAAACGAGTTTTACTCGCTCATTAAACAAACCGGTATCAGCCCAAATCAATCAACCGGGATGCTTAGCGGCCTTGTTATTTATACGGTATTCGCTCTTTACAGCTCCGACAGTTACAATCTACTTTACCAAAAATTAATTTTTTTAATTGTTATCGCTATAACGGCTGTATTTGCACAGGAACTTTTCAAAAAAACGCCTGCGCCATTTACCAATATCGCCTATACATTTTTAGGGGTGATATTGGTTGTTGTGCCGTTTACATTTTTCCATGCGCTGGCTTATTTGCAGGGAGATTTCAATTTCCATTTCCCGTTAGCTTTTTTGCTGATGCTTTGGTCTAACGATACAGGCGCCTACCTTACCGGCAGGGCTTTTGGGCGCACCAAATTATTCGAGCGCCATTCGCCCAAAAAAACCTGGGAGGGTTTTATTGGCGGCGTGGCGATAGCCGCCGGAGTTGGTCTAATTATAAGTCACTATTACTTAGAATTACAATGGAGCCAATGGGTAATCATGGCTGTCCTGATCGGCACAATCGGCACCATGGGCGACTTAGTGGAATCTATGTTTAAACGCAGCATTAATGTTAAGGATAGTGGCGGCATACTTCCCGGCCACGGTGGATTGCTCGATAGGTTCGACGGGCTATTTTTAGCGGCCCCAATTGTATATAGTTACCTGTACTTAATTTCAAAATAGTAATTTTGCATAATTATTGCTCTCATAATTTATCTTTAAAACAAAAAACTGACTAATGACCATCCATAAAGAAGGATACACGTCCCTTGCCATCTGCATCCTATTCATATTTGTACTAAATGCGGTAATACAATTTTATTATCCCGAGGCACATTCGTTAAAATGGTTTGTATACGTTTTATCGTTCCTGCTGTTTGTTATCATCTTGCAGTTTTTCCGCAGTCCATCAATCAGCATCACCCAAAACGAAACACATGTGCTTTGCCCTGCTGATGGCAAGGTTGTAGTAATTGAGGAAACTACCGAAACAGAATATTTAAAAGACAAACGTATACAGGTATCGGTATTTATGTCGCCGGTTAATGTGCATATTAACCGCAACCCTATTAGCGGTGTGGTTAAATACTTCAAATACCACCCGGGCAAATATTTGGTGGCATGGCACCCAAAGTCATCAACCGAAAATGAGCGTACAACCGTAGTAACCGAAAACAGCGCGGGCACGCAAATACTTTTTCGCCAGATTGCAGGCGCTTTGGCCCGCAGGATAGTGTGGTATGTAAAAGAAGGCGATGAAGTACAGCAAGGCGACCAGTTTGGCTTTATTAAGTTTGGATCGAGGGTTGATATTTATCTGCCACTGGGCACTGAAGTTAAAGTTGCCATTGGCGATGTTGTAAAGGGCGGCAAAACCGTTTTGGCCGAATTAGCATCAGCACCTGCAAAAGCTGTTAAGGTAGAAACAGCAAGCATTAACCTTGCTACCGAAAAAGCACCCGCTGAACCAACTCTGGTTATTGAGCATGATGAAAAATCTGCTCCTAAAAAGAATGCTTAATTATGATCTTAGTGACCTCTGTATTTTAGTTTAACCACAGAGGTCACTAAGACTTTTCACAAAGGCCCTAAGATTTCAATAGTGAGGGCTTTTATAAATTAGCTACTATCAAAAAATCACCCACTCAATAAACACCATAAAAGCTCTGTGTTTCTCTCTGTGCATTCTTTGTGCTCTCTGTGGTTATTAAATTATCCTCGAAATTCCTGCTCAGTAACAAATAAAGGCTCTGTGTTTCCCTTTGCGTTCTCTGTGGTTAATCTTGATAGAAACTTATATGCACAAGAAAAAGCCTTCACAGAAAATCTGTAAAGGCTTTTATATTTTATAAGCATTCCCCTTAACAGGGAACAACAGATATAATTAAACTCTTTTTGATTTAATACGAGCTGCTTTACCGGTAAGGGCACGCAGGTAGTAAAGTTTAGCACGACGCACTTTACCGTGGCTGTTAACTTCTACTTTATCAATGTTAGGAGAGTTTACAGGGAAAATACGCTCAACGCCAATTCCGTTTGAAACTTTACGAACAGTGAATGTTTCGTTGTTACCAGTACTGTTACGTTGTATAACAACACCTTGATAAAGTTGGATACGTTCTTTGTTTCCTTCTCTGATTTTATAATGAACGCTCACAGTATCACCTGCCTTAAATGAAGGAAATTGTGTTGCTACTACTGATTGCTCTTCTACAAATTTTACTAAATCCATGATTTTAAGCTCTTAAAGCGATTTTTAACCCGTAAAAATCGGATTGCAATTATAGGGATTTTATTTTAGAATTAAAAATGGATTTTAAAATAATTGTTGATAAAGTTATATCTGGCTAACAATATAGGTTAATTAATAAAACCCGAATCAACCATTCACTCAATCAACCTGATAAACAATTACTCCAACAAATCAGGCCTGCGTTGTTTAGTACGCTCTACAGCCTGCTCAAAGCGCCATTTTTCAATTTCGGGAGTGTTACCACTTAATAGTATTGGAGGCACTGTGTGGCCCTTCCAGTCTGCCGGGCGGGTATAAACAGGCGCATCCAGCAAACCGTCCTGGAAAGAATCCGATAGCGCTGATGTTTCATCCGACAAAACTCCCGGAATCAACCTTACCACAGCATCTACCACAATTGCCGCAGGCAGTTCGCCACCTGATAGCACATAATCGCCCACAGAGATCTCTTTGGTTACAAAAATATCACGGATACGCTGATCGATGCCTTTATAATGCCCGCAAAGAATAATAAAATTTTGTTTAATGGATAGCTGGTTAGCCATTCCCTGGTTTAGCGTTTCCCCATCCGGCGACATAAAGATGATCTCGTCATAATCACGCTCGGCTTTTAGCTTTTCAATACAAGCCGCAAAGGGCTCAATGGTCATCACCATGCCACTGCCGCCACCGTATGGGTAATCGTCCACACTTTTCTGCTTGCTTGTGGAATAATCGCGCAGGTTATGCACATGTATCTCGGCAATACCTTTTTTTTGCGCACGCTGCAAAATAGAATGAGCAAAAGGGCTCTCTAACAAACCGGGCAATACTGTGATGATGTCGAAACGCATAGGGCAAAGATAGCTTTTTTGGAGAATCAAGATTTAAGAATCAAGAGCTATGGCAACATTATAAGCAAATATCAAGTAATATGATATTTTTGTATTATGCAGTATAATATTCCTTTGTTGCCTCCCAAACAAGATTTAGAAACAAAATCTATATTAAAAAAACTACCATCTGCTCATAGAAGGTTAGCTGAACTAAAAGGAGTTGCGGCAACAATTCCAAATGAAAGCATTTTAATCAATACATTAACACTTCAAGAGGCTAAAGATAGTTCAGCCATAGAAAATATTATTACTACTCATGATGAACTTTATAAAGCACAACTTTTCGAAGAATTAATTAGTAATGCATCTGCAAAAGAAGTAAATAATTATGCGGAATCTTTAAAGCAGGGTTTTGACTTAGTTAGAAATAAGAAAATATTAACAACTAATCATATTATTGAAATACAGCAAATATTGGAGCAAAATGATGCAGGTTTTAGAAAAGTACCCGGTACAGCATTGATAAATCAAGCTACTGGAGAAAATATTTATACCCCACCGCAGGATTATGATACGATAGTTAAGTTAATGGACAATATGGTGAAGTTTATGAATGACTCTATTGAAAGCGATCTTGATCCATTAATTAAAATGGCTATAATACACCATCAATTTGAAAGTATCCATCCCTTTTATGATGGAAATGGAAGAACTGGGCGAATAATAAATATCTTGTATTTAGTAATACAGGATTTATTAGATCTACCTATACTGTACTTAAGTAGATACATTATAAAAAACAAAGCTGATTACTATAAATTACTACAACAAGTTAGAGATACCGGTAATTGGGAGGAATGGATTATTTATATATTAAACGGTGTCGAACAAACAGCTAAAGAAACAATAATCTTAATTTCTGAAATGAGAAAGTTGATGCAAGATTATAAAGTTAGGATAAGAAAAGAGTTTCCCAAAATGTATAGTCAAGATTTACTTAATAACATTTTCAGACATCCTTATACTAAGATCGAGTTTGTGATGAAAGAATTAATGGTATCCAGAATAACAGCATCTAAGTATGTCGAGTTATTGGTATCTAAAGGATTTTTAACAAAGGAGAAAATAGGAAGAAGCAATTTTTATATTAATGTTCCTTTATTTCGGCTCTTTAAAAATGATCTTAATCCAAAACAACAAGAAGCACCGCCTATACAAACAGTAAATCCAGAATTAGACTAATATAAAAAATAGATAATTTTATACATATAGAATTGTATATGTATACAAAAGTGCCATTATCTATATATATTGATATACAATTATATAGATAATGGCAGAATGTTTATAGGGTAGATAATGATCCTGAAGATACTTTATCATTCTAAGTAAATATCCAACAATCCATCCGGCAGATCAATGAACACTTCATTCTTCACCACATCAATTGCTTTGATAATGCTTTCATTCAATGGGAAAAGCACATCGCAATCTTTATAATTAACGGTGGCTATTAATTGCTGTGGGAACTCGTTTATCTCGGTGATCTCGCCTAATTCGCCTTCGTTTTCATCTATCGCCGTAAAACCTAACAGGTCCTTTAACGTGAATTCACTCTTTTTCTTTTTGGGTTTGAGCTTGTTGGGCAGGTACACATCCTTTTTTACCAGCGGGGTAGCTTTTTCGATGGTATCAATATCCTCCACATAAATATAAGCGATCCCTTTTTGCGGATATTTGATCGATTCAACAAAATAGGGCACCAGCTTACCTGCCATATCAACAAAAATGGCTTCGATGTTTATATCATGCAGGTTTTCAAAGTCGATATATAATTGCAGTTCACCTTTTAGTCCCCTGCTTTTTAATATGGTACCTATCCTGAAACAATCTTCGATTTTCATAAAAACATTAATAAAAGCAAAAGGCGAAGAACCCTAAACAGATCTTCGCCTTTTGTATAAAAAATTAAAAAGAATTACTCAGCGCTTTCTGCTTCTGCTGAAGTTTCGTCAGCAGCCGGAGCTTCTTCAGTTACTTCTTCTTCTGCCGGGGCCTCTTCTGCTACGGGAGCATTTTTAGCCGCAACTGCTGCTGCTTTTTCTGAGTTCTTAATAGCTTCTGCTGCTAACGCTGCTTTGCGGGCTTCGTCTTTTGCTGAAATTAAGCTATCTTTTTTACCTGTGATCTTACCTTCTTTACCGTCTAACCATTCCTGGAACTTGCTTTCAACTTGTTCTTCTGTTAAAGCACCTTTCTTTAAACCACCTTGTAAGTGTTTTTTGTACAAAATACCTTTGTATGAAAGTATTGCGCGACAAGTGTCAGTTGGTTGTGCACCTTTATTAACCCAATCAAGAGTTTTGTCGAAATTAATATCGATAGTTGCCGGGTTAGTGTTTGGGTTGTATGAACCTACACGCTCAATAAAACGTCCGTCTCTTGGAGCGCGAGCATCTGCCACTACGATGTAGTAAAAAGGTTTTCCTTTTTTACCGTGTCTTTGCAATCTGATTTTAGTTGCCATTTTTTAATTTTTTATGTGTTCAACATTATCCCCGGAGTTAACTTTCAGCGGGGCTGCAAAGGTATGTAAAAATATAATAAGTAAAAAGCTTTTAAAATAAAAGTTTGATAGTCAATTATCCATCCAACAAAAACACAAACAGCTCCTTAGGGCCATGGGCACCCAAAACCAGTGTTTTCTCAATATCTGATGTCCGGCTTGGGCCCGTAACCGTGGTTATCATGGATGGTAAAGCGTGCCCGTATTTATTTTTGATGAGTTTAAAGCCATCTTTTAAATCAGTAACCAGTTGCGAGGCGTACGCCAAAACAATATGCACCGGCGGATAAATACTTAACCTGCGGCCTGCCATATTAGCGTTAGATAGCAAAATACTGCCATTACGTGCAATTAATGCTTCGCAAAGGGTAAAGCCTACCTGTGCCTGCTCAAAGTCTTTATCGGTTTCAAAATAAGGGTATTCGTATTGCGCTAGGATTTCCTGCAATGGTGGTTCCCAGCAGTAAATTTTATGCCATTTACGTTCTTCGGCAAGGGTAAGCAGGTTTTCAATAAACTGGATCTCATCCTCACAAAAAATAAACTGGCCTGCTATGGCGGTAAACTGCTCCGCAAACAACACCTCCAGCATCTCTTCATTAGGGGCATACATCGGCAGGTCCTCTAAATTAGGATAAGGATTGTCCCGCTTCTCGAGCAAGGCCTTACGTATCTTTTTTAGTAGCTTTTCCTTAGATGTAGTTATATCCCTCATTGTGAAGTTGAAAATTAAAGGTTAAAAGTCAAAAGTTGAAAGCCCTTTTTATGACTTTCAACTTTTGACTTTTAACCTTCAACTAATAAATATTATTCTGTACCAGAACTTGCTTCTTTTTCTTCCGGATTTCTTTCGAATGTTCCGGAATGATCACCAACACCCTCGTGTACAAAACTTTGCGCGGCAGGCTCCTGATTTGATTCGGTAGCACCGTTTACAAATTCATCGTAAGTTGTACGGTTATCAAACGGACGCTTGCCTAATATTTCTTCAAGATCTGATTGGAAAAGAATTTCTTTTTCGATCAGTTTGTTAGCTAAAGCCTCTAAACCCACACGTTTCTCAGTTAGCAATTGTTTAGTACGCTGATATACTGCATTTATCTGGTTACGAACTTCGGAGTCAATTAACTCAGATGTTTTCTCAGAGTATGGTTTGTTGAACTGGTACTCTCCTTGCTGATCGTTAAATGATACATTACCAACTTTCTCGTTCATACCATATATAGTAACCATGGCATAAGCAAGTTTGGTTATACGTTCCAAATCGTTTTGAGCACCTGTTGATATTTTACCGAAAACAATGTCCTCAGCAACACGGCCGCCTAAGGTCATGCACATACCATCTTCCAATTGCTCAATAGTGTACAAAAATTGTTCTTTTGGCAGATATTGCGCATAACCCAAAGCTGCAACACCACGCGGAACAATAGACACTTTAACCAACGGATCAGCATGCTCCAGGAACCAACCCGCTATCGCGTGACCAGCTTCGTGATAAGCTACAATGCGTTTTTCCTCGGGAGAGATGATTTTGTTTTTCTTTTCTAAACCACCAATCACACGGTCAATCGCATCTTGAAAATCCTGCATATCAACCGCTTCTTTGTTTTTACGGGCAGCTATCAAAGCAGCTTCGTTACAAACATTGGCAATTTCTGCACCGGCAAATCCCGGGGTTTGTGCCGATAATTTTTTAGCGTCAACACCTTCTGCCAGTTTAACCGGTTTTAAGTGAACTTTAAATATCTGCTCACGGCCGATCAAATCCGGTTTGTCAATAGATACCTGCCTGTCGAAACGTCCCGGGCGCAATAATGCTGAATCCAGTACGTCAGGGCGGTTGGTAGCTGCCAGAATGATGATACCTGAATCAGTACCGAAACCATCCATCTCCACCAATAATTGGTTCAATGTATTTTCGCGCTCATCATTACCACCTACAATATTGTTTTTACCACGGGCACGGCCTATCGCGTCAATCTCATCAATAAAAATGATACATGGCGCTTTATCCTTAGCCTGGCGGAACAAATCACGTACACGTGAAGCACCTACACCCACAAACATCTCCACAAAATCAGATCCTGAAAGGGAGAAGAACGGCACCTGTGCTTCGCCTGCAACAGCTTTAGCCAACAACGTTTTACCTGTACCTGGTGAGCCTACTAATAAAGCTCCTTTAGGTATTTTACCACCCAGGTTAGTATATTTTTTAGGGTTTTTAAGGAAATCTACAATTTCCATTACTTCCTGTTTTGCTTCTTCAAGGCCTGCAACATCATTAAATGTTACTGATACCTGGGCTTCTTTATCAAACAAGGTAGCCTTAGACTTGCCAATGTTGAAAATTTGACCACCCGGGCCACCGCCTGAACCGCCCGACATGCGGCGCATTACAAACAGCCACAAGCCAACCACCAAAATCACCATCAGTACAATTTGTACCAGCGGATTTGAGAAAAGGCTGTCGTTTGGCTTTAATTGGATACCGACCTGTTGTGAAGCGGGCATACCTGCTTGAGCAGCTATGGTAGCCTGGTTTAAGCTTTCAAAGGTAGGGTAAGTGAATTCATATTGCGGACTGGCACCAGACATGTTCAAAGAACCCTGATCTTTAGCTACCTCAGCATACTGCGATTTTTTTAACGCGGCTTTTGTAAGATAAATATCAGCGGTAACATAATCACCTGTTTTGGACGCAAAAACCTTATCTACATCACCAGCTTTAAGCATGGTTGAAAACTGCTGAAAAGTAATTGTTTTGCCGGGCACATCATTCATCATGTACACAAAGGCAAACATAGCAGCTAAAATAATTCCGTAAATCCACATAAAATTGAATTTAGGGGGTTTCACAGACTTTTTATTCGATATTTTCCGTATTGGTTTGGGTTTTTCCAACTTATTATCTTTAGTATCTTTCATTTCTTTACAACAGCAAACTTACTATTTACAATTCAACATTTAAAGGGGCTTAAAATGCCAACTAATTAAGCACTTTTATAAAACTTAATTTCGGCATCTCCCCACAAATCCTCCACACCATAAAATTCGCGCTTGTCGGTCCTGAAAATGTGTACAACAACATCTATATAATCCAGTAGGATCCATTCACTATACTCCAATCCCTCCTTGCGCCAGGGTTCCTGCTGTGTAGCTTTAAAAATCTCTTCCTCAACACTGTTTGCTATTGCTCTAACTTGCGTAGTCGAATCGGCATGACATATCACAAAGTAATCAGATACTGAACTGAATATATTCCGGAGGTCTAACCTTACAATTTCATTTCCCTTTTTTTCCTGCATGCCATGTATGGCAAGTTCAGAAAGATAAGCGGATTCCTTTAACGTTTTACTTTTTACCATCAAAAAGAGTTAGTTTTGAACGATTTTGATTTACAAATATTATATTTAATATACTTTGCAAAATAACATTATTTCAGGATTATTTGTTGGACAAAATTTAATCATTCTCAAAGAAGTCGATTCTACCAACACATTCCTTAAGAATACCTTGTCAAATTCCAAGCCATTGCCTGAGGGAACGGTCATTATGGCAGAAAGCCAATATGCCGGCCGGGGGCAGCAACAAAACCGCTGGCATAGCGATGCAGGCAAGAATTTAACGTTCAGCATCCTCCTAAAGCCCTCTTTTTTAGCTATATCCGACCAGTTTGATCTTACCCGTGCAATAAGCTTAGGCGTGTATGATGCACTTTCCCCACTGCTAGGCAAGGGCCTAAAAATAAAATGGCCGAATGACATTTATTACAATGATATGAAACTTGGCGGCATGCTGATTGAAAATGCAATACAAGGCAGCCAGATAAAACACTCCATAATTGGCATCGGTTTAAACATAAATCAGGACAATTTTCCTGAAAGTGTTCCAAATGCGGCATCAATTAAACAAATCTTACAACGGGATTACGATTTAAGGCAGATATTATCAGACATTTGCAGCCATATTGAAGCCTGGTACCTTAAACTAAAGGCCGGCCAAGTTGATGCTGTAAGGAAAGAATATTTATCACGACTATATTGGTTGGGAGAGAATAAACGTTTCAGAAGCGCGGCGGGTGACTTTGACGGAATTGTTAAAGGTGTGTTAAATAACGGCCTTTTGGTTGTTAAAAACAGTTTTGAAACAGATTTGATGTTCAACTTTAAAGAAATTGAGTTTTTAAATAAATAAACAAATAATGAAAAGGTTATTATTACTTATGGCGGTGTTTGCAATAAGCACAAGCGCGTTCGCGCAAATTGAAGCACCTGTAAAATGGGCGTACGCCGCGAAAAGGATCAGCGCTACCGAAGCGGTAGTTTTTATCAGAGCTACTATAGAGCCTGAATGGCACATCTACTCAATAAATCAAAAAGATGGCGGCCCAGTAAAAACTTCCTTTACCTTCCCGGCATCTAAGGATTATGCGCTGGTTGGTAAAGCATCAGAGCCAACACCTGCTACCAAGTTTGAAAAAGCTTTTGGTATTGATGTAAGCTATTTTGAAAAGACCGTAACCTTTCAGCAAAAAATAAAATTAAAAACACCGGGAGCAACCGTTGTTAAAGGCAGTTTAGAATATATGACTTGCAACGACCGCAAATGCCTTCCACCGGATGATGTTGATTTCTCTATTCCAATCAACGCTAAATAAATATATTCGGTTAAAAAGATGAAATTTTCCAAAAACAGATCTGTGATCAGATTTATATTAATGGCTTGCCTGGCTGTAGTGTTTTTTATAACTGCACCGGCTAACGTTTACGCTAAAACCGCCGACACCGCATCGTCAAGCGATGTGCAGTTTACCAGCATACCAACTGCGGCCGATAGTATGGCTGCCAGAAAACAGGTACAAGCCAAATTAGCAAAAGCTAAACAACACAATATAAACATAAACAAACCCATTAAAGCACAAAAGCAAAAAACGCTTTGGGCAATTTTTTTAGCCGGGCTTTTGGGTGGTTTCACCGCGGTTTTAATGCCATGCATCTATCCGCTTCTACCGTTGACGGTTAGCTTTTTCACTAAAAAGGCAGGATCGAGAGCGAAAGGTATTTTGCAATCCTTTGTATATGGCTTGTCGATTATCGTAATTTATGTTGCACTGGGCATGATCATATCGATCGGATTTGGATCAGATGCATTGAATGAGTTGGCCACCAACGGTATATTCAATCTGTTCTTTTTCTTACTGCTAATTGTTTTTGGTATATCATTTTTGGGTGCTTTCGAGATCACTTTACCCAGCTCATTAGGCAATAAGCTGGATGCTAATGCCGATAAAGGCGGGTCTGCAGGTATATTTTTCATGGCTGCCACGTTGGTTGTAGTATCATTCTCATGCACAGGGCCAATTATTGGAACTTTGTTGGTTGATGCCGCATCAAAAGGCGACCGCCTTGGGCCAGCAGTTGGCATGCTTGGCTTTTCGGTAGCTTTAGCATTGCCGTTTACAGTATTTGCCTTGTTTCCATCTGCAATGAAGAGCTTGCCAAAATCAGGCGGCTGGCTAAATAGCGTTAAAGTGATCCTGGGCTTTTTGGAGTTGGCTTTCGCCCTTAAATTCCTTTCAAATGTGGACCTAGCCTACCATTGGAACTGGTTTGACCGCGAGATATTTTTATCGTTATGGATTGCCATTGGCTTGATGATGGGGCTGTATTTAATCGGTAAGATCAAATTCTCTCACGATAGCGATACGCAATATTTATCTGTACCAAGGGCATTTTTATCCATCATAGTATTCGCGTTTGTGGTTTATATGATACCTGGTTTATGGGGTGCGCCATTAAAATCCATCAGCGCGTTTTTACCGCCAATAGCTACGCAGGATTTTGATCTTTCCCAATCGCCGGGTGGCAACAACTCCGGCGGCGTTGCAGACACCGCATCTGTAAAAAACAGAAAATATGCAGGAAATTATGACCGCATTAAAACCCGTGGATTAGATGCCTGGTATGATTACGACCAGGCTTTAGCTGAATCGAAAAAAATTCACAAACCTATATTGATCGACTTTACTGGATTCAACTGTGTTAACTGCCGTAAAATGGAAGCCAATGTTTGGAGCAACCCACAGGTATTTAATCATTTGAAAAACGATTTTGTATTACTGCAATTAGTTGTTGACGATAAGGCCGCGTTACCTGCAAACGAGCAATTTGTATCTACCTACAGTGGTAAAACCATAACCAATCTGGGTGGCAAATGGAGCGATCTGGAAGCAAGCCGCTTCAACTCAAATTCGCAGCCATTTTACGTGATGCTGGATAGCGATGGCAATTTGCTTACCGACAAGAGTGGTGCTGCTATCAATCCATCCCCTGCGGATTATGATATAGCTGATTATAATAAATTTTTAGAATCAGGTATTGCCGCTTACAAAAAATAAAGTCGTTATAACACGCGTTAAGTTTTTAAAAAACAAATAGCGCTCACAAAAAATTAGTGTAAATTCGCCCAACTTTATAGATTATGGTTTAACATGATCTGTAAAGCGGCAATTTATTATTTAACGCTCTTGAGCGCCCTTTTTAAAATGACGCAGATTAAAAATATAGGATTATACACATCAGGCGGCGATGCGCCGGGCATGAATGCTGCCATTAGGGCAGTTGTACGTTCAGCATTATACTATGATATCGAAGTTACAGGCATATTGCGTGGCTACGAAGGAATGGTTAGGAACGATATGTTTAAGATGAACCGTAAATCTGTTTCAAACATTGTTCAGCGTGGCGGCACTATTTTAAAAACTGCTCGCTGCGACCAATTCAGAACCCCAGAAGGCCGCAAAATCGCTTACGATAATTTAAAGAAGAATAATATTGATGCCCTTGTTGCCATTGGCGGCGACGGTACGTTTACCGGTGCCAAAATCTTCGGGCAAGAATATGATATGCCTATTGTTGGGTTACCAGGAACGATCGACAATGATTTACAGGGTACCGATTTTACCATTGGCTACGATACGGCTATCAATACAGTAGTTAACGCGGTGGATAAGATCAGAGATACCGCAGAATCGCATGACAGGTTATTTATTGTTGAGGTGATGGGCCGTGATTCGGGTTTGATAGCCTTAAGAACGGGTATCGCGGCAGGTGCAGAGGCAATATTGATCCCTGAAAATAAAAATGGCATGTCCGGTTTGCTTGACAGGCTGGAGAATGGGCGTAAAGACAAAACATCAAGGATTGTTATAGCAGCCGAGGGCGATGATGCCGGTGGTGCTTTTGAAATAGGCAGAATAGTTACCGAGCGTTTTCCGCATTATGACACCAGGGTTTCTATACTTGGGCATATTCAACGTGGCGGCAAACCTACTTGTATGGATAGGGTATTGGCGAGCCGTGTTGGTGTAGCCGCTGTTGAAGCATTAAGAGACGGGCACCGTAACGAAATGATTGGCGTTATACATAACGAGATTTCCTACACGCCGTTTGAGCATGCTATTAAACATGATCACGAGATCAGTAATAATTTTCTGAAGATTGTAGAGATACTATCGTTATAAGTGATAACTATTCTTTGCCAATAAAGGTTTTATTTACAATCAGGCGGATAACATCATCAATCTCGTTACCTGTAACCAACAGATGATTGATGATTTCCATATTCTCCGGATTATTGAAATTTTCCCTGTCGATAATATTGATAAGCCCCAACATGGTGGCCACCGGCCTGCGCAACTCATGCGAACTGAGTGACGCGATGTTACGCAACCGCTCATTTTGATCAATGATTGACTTGTTGGTATTGATACGCTCGGTTACATTCCGCGAGAAACATCCTATTCCTGTTATCTCACCCTCGGTATCATAAATTGGATTAAAGCTTGTTTCATAAAAAAATGATTTGCCTGTCGACGCATCCAACACCTCATTTTCAATAATGTATGATTCACCTTTAAAGCTGCGGTTGTAATACACCTTCCACTTTTCCAAAAAAACCTCATCAAATATTGGGTGCATCGCGCTGCCTCCTGTTTTAGGCTCTGTTCCGGTTTGTGCACTAATGGCATTTTTATAGGCTTGATTCATATACAGATAACAAAAGTTACTGTCAAGCGACCAAATCAAATCTTCCGTATTATTAATGATAGCCTCCAGGCTCTTTTTCGTCCAGCTCATCTCTTTTTGGCTGGTTATTCTATCGGTTATATCCTGCCCTACTCCCTGTATACCGGTAACTTCCATACTTTCATTAGTAATCGCGATAAACTCCCATTCAATATCATGCAAATTACCATTAACATCGGGCTTTTTATGGGCTAGATTAATTATCTTGCCCGGGCTATTAATGCAGTTATAAAATGCCTCCTCACATAAATAAATTTCTTCGGGCAAGGCTGTTGTCCTAAAATGTTTACCTATAATATCGGCTTTATTATATCCAAGAATCTTCATAAAACGCTTATTAACAAACGTATATTCCCCTGCCATATCTATCCGCACTAAAAAATTTGTTTGCGAATCTATAAGCGAGTTAAGAAACTGCTCGCGCATTTTTGCTTCTTCCTGGTAATAAAGCCTTTCGGTAATATTGGTGGCTACTGTTAAACGGCAATCATAATGTTTGTATTGAATGGTATCGCCATACATTTCAGCATGTATCAGTTCGCCACTTTTGGTTAAATGCCTCCAGATGCCCGAATTACTATAACCGGTACATTTAGCTTCAGAAATTTCCCTGTCCTGTAAAAAATCGTTCAGCGCGCTTTGATCCGCTTTGGGGCGAATATCCTGAATAGTCATGGTTAAAAACTCTGCTTCGCTATAACCGTAGGTTTTGATAGCCGCGGCATTTACCTTTAAAAACCTAAGCGAAGACACTTCGTATATCCACATTGGGTTCGGATTATTATCAAATAATATTCCGTAACCGCTTATGGCTTCTTCTTTATTATATTGTTCTTCATCTTCACGCTCCAGGTCCTTAATAATGCTCAATAAAACATTTTGCCCATGTTCCTCTATATATAAACATCGCTTTTCGTTTATCCACTTGGTTTTTCCTTCGGCGGTGGTAATGCGATAGGTTATACTGCTGGATTTATCATTACCTAATGGCTTGTCATACAGGTCTTCAACCTTTTTAATATCCCTGTTGTCAATAAGGCTAAACCATAAGCAGGGGTCATTATCAAACTCAATAGCTTCATAGCCTGAAAGGTCAACTATATTACTGCTTATATATGAATAATTACCTTCATCCTGATTAAGGGCAAAAGCATAATCATTTAAAGCCGCAAGTATATGGTTAAGCATAAGAAGTGCTAATGTGAATTATAAAGTTAGATATTTTTACATACAATAAGCCGATATATATATTTTGTGTTTGATATAAACCAAAAAATATTAATAAATAATTTATCATACTTAATATTGCAATTTGCTAAAAATATTAGCAAATTTGTTTCATGTCGCACGAGGATAATGAGGAGTTTTTTAAGGGGAGAGGTGCCCAGGTTAATACCCACAACAAGTTTATAAAAAACAAATATGTGCGTGAACACATAGAAGGGCTTGATGAACCGCTGCTTGAAAATACAGCGACCCAGCTTTTTGAGGAGAACCCTAAAAAGATAGTAAGCGAATCAAAAAGCCCAGATTTAAGCCATATGTTCTCCATTAATCCATACCAGGGATGTGAGCATGGCTGCATTTACTGTTATGCCCGCAACTCGCACGAATATTACGGCTTTAGCGCCGGGCTTGATTTTGAACGGAAGATTATTGTAAAACGCAATGCTGCCGAATTATTGGAACAGTACTTTAACAAAAAAAACTACACGCCGGTTTGCATATTAGTATCAGGCAATACGGATTGTTACCAACCTATTGAGCGTAAGTTAAAAATAACGCGAGCCCTATTACAGGTGTTTCTCAAATACCGAAACCCGGTGAGCATCATCACCAAAAACAATGTAATATTGCGCGATCTGGATATTTTAACCGAACTCGCTGCTATGAAACTGGTACATGTTAATGTATCTATCACCTCGCTTAATGAATCGTTACGGCAAAAATTAGAGCCACGTACGGTTACCGCGACAGGGAGACTGGCGGTGATTCAAAAGCTAACCGAAATAGGTGTACCTGTAAGGGTGATGGCAGCGCCCATCATCCCCGGATTGAACAGCGAGGAAGTACCCAATATTATAAAAGCCGCTGCCGACAGAGGCGCTTTAGCAGCAGGATTTACTATTGTAAGGCTAAACGGAAGCATAGCCGAGATTTTCAACGACTGGATATATAAAGCATTTCCTGATCGGGCAGAGAAGGTGCTGAATATGATAAAATCATGTCATGATGGTAAATTGAACGACAGCGAATTTGGCCGCAGGATGAGCGGCGAGGGGCCTGTAGCGGAATCCATACACCAGTTATACCGCATGGCATGCATCCGCTTTTTAGCAGGGCGGGAGATGCCGCCGTTTGATTATAATTTGTTTACGCCTAAAGGGGGGAAACAAATGGATTTATTCTAACTATTTATTATCATTTCCCTCCCTGGTCGAAAGGACAAAAAGTTTATATTTTGATACATTTGCAGCATGCATTCATCTATCATTTGGCCTATATTAAATGGCTCGGTTGCAATAATTGGTATTGTGCTAATCTATTTTTTCCTGATAAAACCGATGTTAAAGAAATAGGCAGATTACCTGTTTTTGTAGATCATTAT
>Ga0302197_10000929_pt1 | contig 29324 bp, 20 predicted proteins | sample II_Bog_N2_1_FD_193526 | JGI IMG/M metagenome (GOLD analysis project Ga0302197, IMG submission 193526) | Peat permafrost microbial communities from Stordalen Mire near Abisko, Sweden - II_Bog_N2_1 | ecosystem: Environmental > Terrestrial > Soil > Wetlands > Peat | place: Sweden: Abisko... | reverse complement strand
GAAAAAGTAATCGTTTCACCCAAATCCATTTGCAAGTTCTTCCATAGAAGCAATAAATGAGACTTTAAGTATTATAGGTCTGCATGGATAATGATCCGGAAATAAACAAATTTTCATATCTTTACATTTAATATTAAGCAATACGGAGATGAAAAAAATAATACTAATTATGACTGTTTGTATCAGCAGTCTCCTATATAGCCAGTCCAGCCCTAAAATGGATTTTTATCTGGCTAAACAGCTAGCCTTATATGCTGAAAAAAAGGCAGATGCGAGTCATATGCTTCCTATGTTGATAGAGGGCAATATTAGCGGTATAAAACAATTAGTTAAAGCGAATAGTGGAACTTTTAAATATTCCTATGGAACCATAGCAGCTATTGTTATTCCTTTAGGTGCGCTACAGGCCTTTAATGAAAGCGGATCGGTAAAAAGAATGGAAGGCGCCCCGCCCCGGTTGCATGTTTTGGATGATTCATCGAATGTTAAAAACCATATATTGGAAGTTTTGAATGGCCAAAGTCCGCTTCCACAGGCTTACGATGGAAAGGGAATTGTTATTGGATTTGTAGATTCAGGCATTGACTATTTGCATGAGGATTTCAGAGATAGTAGCGGTACAAGAGTTAAGTACTACTGGGATATGAATCGGTATACTAATATGTATACTCCAAGCCCTTACGGATATGGCCAAGCCTGGAATAAAGCCCAAATTGATGCCAGTTCTGGAATTGACCCTAACGATTCTGCCAGTATTCTGGAGGCAGGCCATGGAAGCAATGTTGCTGGAATTGCTGTAGGTAATGCAAAATGTAATGGCCTGGACATTGGAGGATGTCCTAAAGCGGATATTATTATGGTTGCGTATGACTTTAACAACCAAACGGCTACTATGTTGACGGACGCTGTTAACTATATATATAAGTGGGCAGATAGCCTCCACGAACCTTGTGTTATTAATGCAAGTCTGGGTGGTGATGACGGCTCTCATGACGATTCCGACCTTCAGGGCGAAATGATAGACAGTATGATATTGGCTAAGCAGCCCGGGCGGATTTTTGTTGCTGCTGCAGGTAATTCCGGTACTCCTTACCATGTCCACGATTCGTTAAAAACTGGAGATACCACATTTACCTGGTTTTTGTATGATGCCGGTATTGGTATTGCTGATATTCCAATTTTTGCGAATGAATCGGATTTCAATAATGTTAAGTTTAGAATAAGGTGCGATAAAGTGCAAACAGGATCCTATATTGAACGAGATACATTCACAGTATATTTTTCTATTTCGCATTATATGGATACTATCACAAAGAGCGTATTTAATTCACACGGGCAAAGATTAGGGGTAATAACCAGTTATGGCTTAACATATGCCAAGGGGAGCTACTCGCTCGAATTTCAAATCACTCCGGATTCAACATCCTATTATTGGGGTTTTGAAGCCACCGGAACAGGCAGATATGATATATGGGATTTTGGTTCCATTAATGGTGTTAAGGACACCGATGGTTTGGCTATAAACCCAATAGTATACCCGGGAATAAAAAAATACAAACAGCCCGATACCTTAGAAACAATTTGCAGCAGTTTTCAATGCTCACCCCATGTAATTACTGCTCAAACATATTATAACCGCAGGACCTGGATTGGTTGTAACGGAATGACACAAATAAACGGTAACCCCAATCTTATACCCGGCAGATTTGTTTGGACCTCAAGCAAGGGTCCTACAAGAGACTATGTTAATATGAAACCCGATATAGCTGCTTCTGGCAACTCAACATTATCGGCTTATCCTACTTGGTTTTATGCAGGATCCGGTTGTACAGGAGAAGATAGTCTTGGCTGCCATGCTGTTGACGGGGGCACTTCCATGGCTTCGCCTATGGTAGCCTCTGCCGCAGGTTTATATTTGTGCCGGTATCCCAGTGCAACAAATTCGCATGTGGAGTATTGTTTAATACAAACAGCCTATACCGATAACTTCACCGGACCGGCTTCACAGCTTCCCAACTATAATTGGGGTTATGGTAAACTAAATGCGTTTGACGCACTCACTTTATGCGCGGCCACTACAGATCTTCCGGTTCTTTCCTTACCTGGCGGCATGGTTAAACTTTCAGCCTATCCTAATCCTTTTTCCAATAATTCAATAATCAGTTATGACTTTTCAACCATTAAGAATTTCGGCAAAGCGAGTATTATTGTTTATGATATGATGGGAAAACCAATTAAAACAATTGATTTAAATGGCAGTCAAGGCACTATAACCTTAAACAAAGCAACCCTTGCTTCCGGATTATATTTCTACAGTTTAATGGTTGATGGCTCTCGCTTAAAAACAGCGAAGCTTGAGGTTTTATAATGTTTTTGGAGATTTCCATAGTTAAGAATTTTATGTCTTTCAAGAAAGGAATGTATTATTTTGATCTTTCTTTAAGGTGAACCCCGGATGCAGAAGAAAGTGTATTTCCAAAACTTGGATGCTATAAGGTTTATTTTGGCTTTAATGGTTTTCTTATCCCATCAGATGGATCAATTATTTGTACTTTCCAATTGTAAATGGATTTTTTTGGGGAGGATATGGAATTTGATTGCACGCGGAAATCTTCGAGTCTCTATGTTTTTTATTCTCAGCGGTTTTTTAATTACCTATATCCTTTTAAAAGAAAAAGAACTGACCGATCATATTAATGTTAAAAATTTCTATATACGCCGCATACTCAGAATTTGGCCCCTCTACTTTCTCATTCTCCTTATAAGTTTTGGCATTATTCCGGTTGCGCTTCATCTAACAGAAATAATTAATACTATACCTGTAAGGCTGCCATACTATATTGCTTTTCTTTCCAATTTTGATTTGTTGCATCTTGACAAATTTCATTTCGGACCAGCTAACAGTATGGCTTTGTATATACAATTTCTTACATGGTCGGTTTCGGTAGAGGAACAATTTTATCTGGTATGGCCTCTTCTTTTACTTCTTATAAAACCCCGCTATTATATTTTCATATTTATCTTCACTATTATTGCCTCCATTGCCTTCAGGCTTTATTATCGCATAGATGATTTTATATTAGGATACCATACATTTTCAGTTGCTGTTTATCTTGCCATAGGAGGCCTTTCAGCATATTTAATTTTAAAATATCGTTCGTTTCAGAATTTGTTTTCACTAATACCACCATGGGTTTCAGGCCTCATTTATATTTCCGGATCGGTAGGATTATTATACAGGCTTGAAATAATGAAAATTTCTCCCTATGGCATGGCTCTGATGCCATTATTTTACGGCAGTTTCTTTGCTTTTATACTGCTCGATCAAAATTTTTCGCCACAAAGTTTTTTAAAATTAGGGCGGTTTAAATTCCTTTCTTATTGGGGTAAATACAGTTATGGAATTTATCTTTTACATCCCGTAGCCATGGGAATAATGGCCCTTTGTATTGCGCACCTCAACATTATGGAAGCCAACTTTTTTAATTATCTAATAACAGGGCTTGTTACATTGGCCCTTACTATGGCCATGAGCTATGTGTCGTATGAATTTTATGAAAAGAGATTTCTGGCAATGAAAAAGAAATTTTCTGTAATTGTAAGAGATTAGAAAGTAATCTTGATATTTAGTCCTCCACTTTCTTTTTGCCGAAAAATTTCACAATAATATATGCAGCACATATTATTACAAATGCCCAGGCAGGCATTAGAAATCTATTATAGGTAACGCGTATTATTAGGGCGTGAACAACGACTGTATAGAAAGGAATAATGGGAATAATTAAGGCGAGGTGGTTTTTTTTCAAGCCTTTATAAAAAAGCAAGCACATTCCGGCAAGCCCCAAAACAATAACAAGGGAATAAAAAATCGTAAAAATAGTTTTCGCTAACAAACTAAGTTTCCCTTGAAGCTGGAATCTTTTCATATAAAGTTTTACTTCGGGCCCGAATAAAAACCTTGGCAGGGCATGGAGGATGGGCGATTGAATATAATACAGCAAAGGTTTTTCTTTTTTTACCGACAAGGTATATTTATCCAGCTTTGCAGTTACCACCTTCTGGTATAAGGTGTCTTTCTCCGGACTAAGGATGGAATCGTTTAGGGCAGTTATTTTATTTTTTAACCATGCCAAGCTGTCTCGGTTAAATTGGGAGGTATAAATATATGCAGGTAATGAATCGTGGTAATCCTTAGGGTCGGGCATTCCATTGGTATGAAATCCAAACCAAAGCAGAGGGGAATGATTATCTGTAAAGTCGGCACATCCGCCCCATGAATGTATAAAATGAAATAAGGGAGGCCAATAAAAATTTTTAGCACTTGGGCCAAGTTTGGCTGAAGTAAGCAGTATTATTCTTTGATGTTGTTGGTAGTTTCTCGTCACCCAAGTTGCTTCAGTAAGCATGAATGGCAGGAGTAACAATAGCAAACCTTTAAGAAGTTTATGTTGTTTTTTATTCTGGGTGGTGAAGGCTTCTTCTTTTTTTTCAAGCAATAAAATAATAACAAGAAAGAGAATCACGGGCAGGAATACAGGACGCAGAAATATGGTCCAGGCAATAAATATTCCGGAGAACAAAAGATTTTTTACACCCCCTGTTTGAAAATATTTTACAAAAAACCAAACGGAGAAGATTAAAGCAGAACAACAAAGGCTTTCCGTCATTATCCAGCCATCATAAAAGTTAGAATAGGTGCTGAATAGAAAGAGATAAAAGCAAACATAAAAGATGATATCATTTTTGAAAATAGCTTTTGCAAGCAAAGCAAGATAATAAACACTTATTCCTGCCAGAAAAAATTGTAAAAAAATCAGGATATTACATGAATAATATTGCGTAAATGCTAATCTTAAAAGAAGATAAATAAATCCATATCCGGGCATGCGATAATCCGGATAATAGTTCCCATTTTTTAAAAAGGTATCAATCGGATCAAGATAAGAATGGGAGTCAGTAGTTGTTGCTCCCCAAATTCCCGGAATATCGGAAGGTTGTTTATTGTGCAATAGAAAAAGTAAAGGCAAGCATTTAACAAATAATCCGATAAGTATCCATAACAGAGGTTTGGTCGGATCTTTCAGGAAAATTTTCTGGAGTTTTTGTTTTATCAAAATAACGTTTCTAAGGAAAATACAAAGTTATTGGAATATTTAATTTGGCAAGAGTTGGTACAAATGTGTAAGTTATAGTAACTAATGTTTTTTCCATATCTTTGCAATTATATGAAAAAAGTCCTTCAAAAGTCCTTTACCATTTCCTTGATATTTGGAACGATTGCAGTAGTTTTATGTTTGTTTGCAATGTCGAAACCTGTTTTTATTCTGGCTGCTCTTTCCGCAGGTTTTTTCGGATTTATATGGGGCTGTTTGCATATAGTTACTGTTCAGCGTTATGGGATAAAGCAAGCATCAATAGCTCTTCTTCTTTTAAGTATGTTTCTAAATTCGGTACCCCTTATCTATATGATGATAGTGGTTACACAGGCCAAGCACCCATAATTTTCAATTTTTTAAATTCTGAATTTTGAATCCAACAGGAAACATTCAACATTCAGCATCCGATATTCAGAAAATACTGGTGAAGTATTGGGGGTATAACCATTTTCGCCCACTTCAGGAAGAGATAATAAATTCTGTTTTAGAAGGCAGCGATACCCTTGCTTTAATGACAACCGGCGGAGGTAAATCTGTTTGCTATCAGGTTCCCGCGCTGGTGAAAGAAGGTATCTGCATTGTTATTTCGCCGCTAATAGCATTGATGAATGACCAAGTGGAGTTCCTTACTCGCAAGGGCATTCGAGCAACTATGATTCACTCTTCCCTTACTTCACGTGAAATCGATTTAATACTCGATAATTGCATTCATGGAAATATGAAGTTTCTGTATGTTTCACCCGAACGGCTTGATACAGATCTTTTCATAGCAAGAGTTCAGCAGATGCATGTTAACCTGATCGCAGTAGATGAAGCGCATTGTATTTCGCAATGGGGATATGATTTCCGACCGGCCTATATGAAGATTGTGGAGCTGAGAAAATATTTTCCGCAGGTCCCTGTTTTGGCGGTTACGGCGAGTGCTACTCCCGAAGTAGCTATCGATATTCAGAAAAAATTGGAATTCAAAAAAGAAAATCTTTTGCGTAAAAGTTTCGAACGCAAAAATCTTTCCTATGTGGTATTGAAAGAAGAAGCTAAAACAGAGCGGCTGCTTAAAATAATTAATAACGTAAAAGGTTCAGGAATTATTTATGTAAGAAACAGGAGGAAAGCTGAAGAAGTAGCTGGTATGTTGAAGCAACAAAACATATCGGCGGAATTTTATCACGCAGGGTTAAGTTTTGATGAAAGAAGCAAAAGACAAGAAGATTGGTTAAAGGATAAGGCCAGGGTTATTGTAAGCACCAATGCATTTGGTATGGGCATAAATAAAGCCAATGTGCGTTTTGTTGTTCACCTTGATTTGCCGGATAGTCTGGAAGCTTATTTTCAGGAAGCGGGCAGGGCCGGAAGGGACGAAAAAAGAGCGTATGCGGTATTGCTTTATAATGAGGCCGACAGGCTGAGTCTTCAAAGGAATATGATTCATTCTTTTCCGGAAATAACTGAGATAAAAAAAGTTTATGCAGCCTTAAGCTCCTATTATAAGATGCTTGCAGGAAGTGGTAAGGGTTCGACTTTTGATTTTTCCTTGAGTGATTTTTATTCGAAATATTCCCTGGATGCTTCTTTGGTTATAAACAGTATCAAATTTCTTGAAAAGGAGAATTACTTAATGCTGACGGAAGGCTTTTATCGTCCTTCACGAATTCATGTACTTATCAAACAAAAAGATCTTTACCGCTACCAGGTGGAAGCTCCTGCGTACGACGCTTTTATAAAATTACTCTTACGTTCCTATGAAGGGCTGTTTGACAATTATATAAACATACGGGAATATGATTTGGCAAAGCGTTCAACGCTGACCATTGCCGAAGTGGAAGATCTCCTTCAACGCCTCGATAAAAAGGAAATTATTTCATATATACCACAGTCTGATAAACCGCAATTAGTTTACCTGGATGATTGCCATCAAATCAGCAATCTGCATATCTCAAAACAACATTACCATGAGTTGAAAGAAAGAGCGTTGAAGCGTATGGAATGGGTTATTCATTATGCTGCCAGTACGCATAAATGCCGCAGCGAAATGTTGCTTGCTTACTTTGGTGAAACAGAAACAATTCGTTGCGGCATTTGCGATGTGTGTATAGAAAGAAATAAATTGGAATTAAGCGACCTGGAATTCAAAAATGTTTCGGAACAACTTAAAGCATTTTTACAAAAAGAGCCTCTATCACTCTCCGACCTTGTTCATAAAGTGACACAAGTAAGAGAAGATAAAATATTGAAAACCGTGCAATGGCTTATTGATAATGGTAAGATAAGCCCAAACGAGGACAATTTGCTGGAGTGGAAAAAGTGAATTTAACACTGAGGTAACACAATTAAAATATCTTTACCGCAATCTGTTACAAAATGATAAAAAGATTTTTACCTGCACTTATTGCCATCTCTATTCTCTCATCATGTACTGATAAGCATAAAGAAGAAAATAAAAATGTTCGAAGGCCTAAATTGGTCATTGGTATTGTTGTTGACCAGATGCGCTACGATTACCTATATAAATACGCCAAAAAATTTGGTAAAGGCGGGTTCCGGCGATTGATGCGTGAAGGATTTTCATTTGATGATGCCCAATATAATTATGTGCCCACCTATACCGGTCCGGGACACACTGCTATATTTACCGGCGCTACCCCCTGCATGGATGGCATTATTGCCAACGATTGGTATGATAGAAATTCTGGAAAAATGGTTTATTGTGTGCAAGATGACTCTGTTCGAACGGTAGGCAGTTTTTCAAAATTAGGGCAGATGTCTCCAAAGCGGGAATTGGTAAGCACCATTGGCGATGCACTTAAATTGAGCGATGGTGGGAAATCAAAGGTGATAGGCATTTCGCAAAAAGACCGGGCATCCATACTTCCGGCAGGGCACAGGGCTAATGCCGCTTACTGGTTGGATGACAGCACCGGCAATTGGATTACCAGTACCTATTACATGAAAACTTTACCCGATTGGGTTGCTAAGTTCAATGGTGAACAGCGAACAAAGAAATACTTAAGCAAGCCCTGGTATGCATCTTTACCCTTAAGTGCATATACCGAAAGCATGCCCGATGATAACCCTTATGAAAGGCCATACAAAACAGAAAGCGCACCCATATTCCCGCATAACCTGCCTGTGTTAATGGAAAAAAACGGAGGATTGGGGTTAATTAAGGCAACTCCTTTCGGAGATGATATTACCAAGGATTTTGCAATGCAAGTAATTACAAATGAAAAGCTCGGCAAAGGCGATGAGACTGATATGTTAACCATTAGTTTTTCCTCTACCGATTATGTGGGCCATCAGTTTGGAACGGAATCGATTGAATTGGAAGATACCTATATTCGACTGGATAAAGACCTGGATACATTACTTTCTTTTCTGGATACCTATATCGGCAAAAAGAATATTTTGGTATTCCTTACTGCCGACCATGGTGCCGCTGTCAATGCTGAATACCTTATGGATAGGGGTGTTCCCGCAGGTTATGTAGATGATAAAGCGCTGTTAACAAAAGTAAATACTTATTTAAGCGATAAATATGGAGATTCATTGGCTCTTGAATTTGTTAACCAGCAATTTTACTTAGATGATGCAGCTATAACTGAAAAAAGAATCAATAAAGATTCTGTAGAATCAGAGGTTGCTAATATCGCTTTGCAGTGCAAAGGTGTGGAGCGGGCCATACCAGCATACAAATTAGATGGGGTAAATAAAGATATGATAAATATGAAAATAGTGAATGGATATTACCCAAGCCGATCCGGCGATGTGATTATAAACCTACTTCCCAATTGGCTCATATACACTAAAACAGGTACTACACACGGCGCTCCTTACGATTATGATGCCCATGTTCCTTTGCTTTTTTGGGGAGGAGATATTCTGCATGGCTCAACTCCCAAAGAAGAAGCTATTACTAATATAGCACCAACCATATCTTGGCTCTTGCATATTCCCAATCCCGATGGATGCCTTGGGCAACCAATGGGGGAAGTACTGAAAGGAAAATAATTTTTTAAAACAAAACCCGTATGCCTTTTATTTTTGTGAAGCACCTGCCTCCGCATGCAAAACCCAACCCTTTACATAAATAATTTTTTGGGGAGGATTTGCATTGCTGTTTATGGCAATGAAATTGACAAAAGGCCCCACTTTATCTGTAGGGTAAGAAATCTTAATTTCAGCAGATTGTCTCGGCCCGATAGGCTCTTTGGGATATTTTACCGGAATTACTACATCACCAAAAACCGAAATTAATAATGGTTCTTTACCGGTGTTGGAGAATTTAATATAACGGAAAGGATTAGAGTTACGGGGGATGATTCCATAATCAAGAGTATCGTGTTGAAACGTGATTTTTGGGGCAAGGCTATCCATTGATGAATTGAATTGTCCTTTACAGTAAATAATCGGCAGAATAAATAGAAAAAGCAGTACTAATTTTCCGGACTGGAGTTTATTGAGTCCTCTAAACTTCATCATTCTAGGGGTGCTGGTTTTAGCTGCAAATATATAATTTGCTTTGTTCTCCAAATACCGACAAAAGTCATTAAACTTAGCATTAACACTATTTAACAGCCTTCCTTGTGCTTTATTCGGGGCTTAAATACAGCCTTGCTACTATAAATTGGTATATTGTATCAACTAGTTCCCAAAAATGGGAAGATTTGTTCTATATTTGCACTTAGAAAAACACAGCGTAATACGCCCTAATGGGACAAAATAAATTCCTTGATAATATAGAATATCCCGCTGACCTACGTAAGCTCAAATACGAAGATCTGCCGCAGGTATGTACCGAATTGCGCCAGTTCATTATTGACCTTGTTTCGGAAAAAGGTGGTCACTTTGGAGGCAGCCTCGGAGTGGTGGAATTGACAGTTGCATTGCACTATATTTTTAATACACCGTATGATCAATTGGTATGGGATACCGGCCATCAGGCATACGGTCACAAAATACTTACAGGGAGGAGGGAAGCGTTTCACACAAACCGTCTTTATAAGGGCATAAGCGGGTTCCCTAATCGTAAAGAAAGTGAATACGATACCTTTGGGGTTGGCCATACGTCCACCTCTATTTCTGCCGGATTGGGTATGGCTGTAGCTTCCAAATACAAAGAGGAATTTGACCGTAAGCATATCGCTGTTATTGGAGACGGAGCCATGACTGCCGGACTTGCCTTTGAAGGCTTGAATAATGCGGGAATCTCTCATGCCGATATCTTAGTAGTGCTTAACGACAATTGCATGTCTATTGATCCAAATGTTGGCGCTTTGCGGGAGTATCTCACTAATATGACCACTTCGCCCACCTACAATAAGTTTAAGGACGAAATATGGAAGTTGCTTGGTAAAGTAAGCAAGTTCGGACCGAATGCACAGGATATTGCGGCTAAAATCGAAAATGCTGTAAAATCTTCATTGCTTAAACAAAGTAATTTGTTTGAATCATTACATTTCCGCTACTTCGGGCCGGTAGATGGACATGATGTAGTTCATCTTGCCAAAGTTTTAAATGACTTAAAAAAAATACCCGGACCAAAAATCTTGCATTGCCTTACCGTAAAAGGAAAAGGATACAAATTTTCAGAAGAAGGTGACCAAACCTTTTGGCACTCTCCCGGAACTTTCAATAAAGATACAGGGGAGCTTATAAAGTCCTCTTCCACCAAGCCACAGCCCCCCAAATATCAGGACGTATTTGGACATACGCTTGTAGAATTAGCTGAGAAGAATGACCGTATTATGGGAATAACACCCGCTATGCCAACCGGTTCATCCCTTAACATAATGATGAAGGCTATGCCAGACAGGGCTTTTGACGTGGGTATTGCAGAACAGCATGCCGTAACCTTTTCTGCCGGGCTTGCCACAAGAGGTATAATACCATTCTGTAATATTTACTCCACATTCATGCAACGTGCTTACGATCAGGTGATACATGATGTGGCTATTCAAAACCTGAAAGTGATTTTCTGTTTAGATAGAGGTGGCCTTGCAGGATCTGACGGACCTACACATCATGGTAATTTTGATTTGGCATATTTCCGCTGTATACCGAATATGATTGTATCTGCACCCATGAATGAAATTGAATTAAGAAATTTAATGTATACTGCACAACTGGATAAAGTAACCAATCCTTTCTCAATACGTTATCCACGCGGTAATGGTGTAATGGTTGATTGGAAACAACCATTCGAAGAGATAACGGTAGGTAAAGGAAGAAAAATAAAAGAGGGTGATGATATAGCTATTTTGACCATTGGACATCCCGGAAATTTTGCGCTGGAAGCATGCAAGACCTTAGAAAATGAAGGCATAAGTGCCGCCCACTACGATATGCGTTTTGTAAAACCTATAGACGAAGATATGTTACACGAAGTGTTTAAGAATTTCGACAAGATAATTACTGTGGAAGATGGATGTTTGATGGGTGGAATGGGTAGTGCTGTTTTGGAATTTATGGCAGATAAAAAATATAGTTCCACGGTGGTAAGGCTTGGCATACCTGACCGGGTGATTGAGCACGGTACCCAGCAGGAACTTTATAAAGAATGCGGCTACAGCACAGAGGATATTTTAACAGCTGCCAGAAATTTAACAGATAAAAAGAGAAAAGGACTTAAAGCGTTATTCCTTTCATTATAAATTGATCTTTATTTCAATTCAAAAACAATAATCATTATGATTTCAAGAAAGCAAACATTTTTATTTATTATTGGGTTAGTGTGTAGTATCGCAATTATGGCGCAGGACAATGCACCGGGTATTCCGCTAACTAATAAAGCCGGCAGTAAATACCAATTTACCATTATTAAGGATAATGGAGCTTTAAGTGTCAAGAACCAAAACAAATCGGGTACCTGTTGGTGCTTTTCAACACAATCTTTCTTAGAATCGGAGCTGTTGCGCATGGGAAAAGGCAACATTCCGCTTTCTGAAATGTTTGTAATACATAATATGTATTTGCAAAAAGCTATTAACTATGTACGTTATCAGGGGCACGCTCAATTCGGGGAAGGTGGTGAACCGCATGATGTTATTAATGCTGTTCGTGAATTTGGCATTGTTCCTGCAAGTGTTTATATTGGTTTGCCTAAAGGAGATTCTCTTCCGGTTATGGGCGAAATGGATGCTGTTTTAAAAGCAATGCTGGATGAAGTAAATAAGCTTCATGACGGGAAGCTAAGCCCCAATTGGTTTGCAGCATTTCAAGGAGCTTTAGATGGATATATGGGCGTTGTTCCTACTCAATTTATATTTGAAGGGAAGACTTATACACCCCAATCGTATGCCAAGTCTCTCGGAATAAATCCCGATGATTACGTGGAGATTACTTCATTCACCCATCATCCTTTTTATTCTAAATTTATTTTAGAAGTACCTGACAACTGGGCAAATTCGGAAGTATATAATGTACCACTGGATGAATTACACCAGATTGCCGACAATGCCATTCAAAGTGGGTATACAATAGAATGGGGCGCCGACGTGAGCGAACCCGGTTGTTCCCCATCTAAATTCAGCCTGGCTATAGTTCCACAAATGGAAATTGGAAAAATGACTTCACCTGCTGCAAGAGATTCCATATTTATGAATCCTGTTGCTCAATTGAATATTACCCAGGAATTGCGCCAACAAGCATTCGATAACTTAACCACTACTGACGACCATGGCATGCAAATTACCGGCATGGCTAAAGACCAAAATGGAGATGAGTTTTATATTGTAAAAAATAGCTGGGGAACAACAAACTATTGCAAGGGGTATTTTTATGTTTCAGCCCCCTACTTCCTCTATAAAACCACCAGTATGATGGTAAATAAAAATGCCATTCCTCCTGCTATCAGAAAGAAATTGGGCCTGTAATAGTAAGCAACAATACTTAATGAAAATCCCGCTATAAAGCGGGATTTTTTTATTCAACGATAAAAGCTACCTGATAAAAATTATTCACTGCTCCAATGGGCTTCAATTTAATTCCAAAAGATTCGGTAAAAATTTTGTATGCAAGAAATTCATGATTAGGTACACTAAATTCATCGAATAAAACAATATCCCCTTTTTTAATAAATTTAAAAAGTTGACTAAGAGCAAATATGGTTGCGGAAAACAAGTCGGCATCTAAATGCAATATGGTCAGTGATTCATGAAATCTGTTTCCATTTTTATCCAAAAAAGGATTCAGTGTTTCCTGAAAAAGTCCTTTATAAAATTCGGCGCGTTCATCTGTAATATCAGGCATTTTGAAGGACATTTCTCCTTTTTTATAACCGCCCCAGCTTTCGGGAAGTCCTTCAAAAGTGTCAAATCCGGAAAAGTGAGATTCAGTATTTTTGTTAAAATTAATCCACCATTTAAATGAATTTCCGGAAGCAACGCCAAACTCAAGGTAATTGATTTTTTTGTTTTCAAGTTCTAACGCATTTCCTACTTTATCATATAGCTTATACCTTCTGCTATGGTCCCTATTCGGTACAAAAAAATCATTAATAAGTAAACTCTTGTCTTTGTTGGCTCTATTTACCCAAGAGGTAAATAAAGAAAAATTGCTAATAGTCTTAAATAACCCACTGAAAGGTTTTGTCAACAGAAATACTCTTGAAAAAATAAGAAAGTCTTTTATGTTTTTTATATATTTAAACATGGGTAAAAAATTAAGGGGCAAAAAGCCCCCTAAAGTAATTAATTTTCGAGAGATGATTATTCTTTAATAAATTTATAGTTTGTAACAGTGTTGCCATCAATCAGTTTTACTAAATACATTCCCGAGGATAAACCGGCCGTATTAATTGTACCTATTATATTGGTGCCTTTGCCTAATATAGTATTGGCAGTTAACTGTTTGCCCATCAAATCATATATTGTATAATATACCGCATCTACATTTTTTGTTGAGTAAGTAATAGTAATATTATTCATAGTTGGGTTAGGGTAAACACTCACAACAGGTTTATTCGAAATGTCACTTATGCCTGCTGGGTTTTTAGTATAGCATACAGAAAGTGTGGGTCTGCGCGCTGGATTAGGATAGTAGTTTGAACTAAACACAACGCTTCGATAATATGATTCCGTAACAAGCCGCCAGAGAATACCATACTGGTTTGGCGAATTAGTTACAATATCCTGTACTAATTGGGTTACATCTATACTTGGAAAGTCTTTATAAATTGGAAAGGTTTTTGGCATATGTACCTCGTGGGTTGTATCGGTTGTTGGTTGAGTGTTCCATGTAACGGTATTCCCGTTCCATGATGAAGTAACTCGCTGTATCAACCAGTTATTAGGGCCGGATAAGGAACTATCTCCTTCATGATTACTGGTATTTGAATCGCCATATAAAGATAGGGTAGCACTTGTTATTCTTGCTCCGACAGGAATGGTATCCCAATTAAAATCAAGTACACTCCTCGAAACAAAAGGGGTTCCGGAAGCTGTAAAAGCAATAGCATCAATTTCTTGTGATGTACCATAATTTGCTGTTGGAGCATAATTATCAAGATAATCGGATTGGGTAAACCGTAGATTTACACAAGTATCTGACGAGCTGGTTGTACTATAAGTAATAACAAGCAATGGTATTTCATTGGTATCAGGATATTGACTGGAACAAAATACCATGCTTCTGTAGTATGCCTCTGTTTGTAACCGAATTAGTAATCCATAATTAGAAGGGCTATTTACAATATCCCGCATTAAAGCAGTTACATCAATACTGTTAAAAATTTCGTATATTGAAGTACTTTGGGGCATTGATACTTCATTAGTTGTTGTTGTTGTTGGTTGGGTATTCCAGGTTGCAGTATATTGATTCCAGGGTGAGGTAACGCGTTGAATAAACCATGCATTGGAACCGCTTAGAGGATCGTCCCCTTCTCTGTTACCTGTATTAGTATCTCCCCAAAGGCTTAAATAAGCACTTGTTATGGTGCTATGAGCAGGTATAGACGAAAGGTCAAAGTTGAATACGCATCTGGAAACAAACGGAGTCCCGGAAGCCGTAAATGCAATGGCATCCATTTCCTGTGAGGTTCCCTGATTGGTAGTGGGATCATAGTTATCAAGATAGTCACTCGAGTTGGATCTTAAATGCAACGTTGTTTGAGCATTTAGTGTCAAAAATGCACCACAAACGAAGAATAGAGATATAAAAAAGGACTTAGTAATCTTTTTCATGTTTTTTTATTTTATTATTGCAAAGGTAGTAAAAATCAGAGATCTCAATATTTTGTCACCCTAATACTATTCTATTAAAATACAATTAGATGACTTAAAGAACACTTTATAATATGTTTCTATTGTGTTTTCACAATTTTCTTTTCAGTTGCCAGGCTACCGTCTTTATTTTCTATTCTTATGAGGTAAATCCCGTTGGCTTTGGCAGATATATCAAAATGCATAGTAGCATTATTAACAAAAGTACTTGCTAATCGTTGCCCTAAATAATCGTACAAATCTATTACCTGGCCCTGTGTTAATCCTGAGATAATCAATGAACCAGTGGTTGGATTGGGATATGTTATAACAGATGATGCCAATGTATTAACTTCAGAAATGCCTTGCAAAACAGTGCTGTCATTAAACAAGCACCAGGAACGGTAAAAATTGGCGGGAGGAACATTACCACTGGTAACTGTTCCTGTATTGCCGGAGGTGACATCCGTGCCTGTTGTGCCCGTCCAGTCCGACCACTCATCAAAGGTGCCTGAAGAGTTAAATCGTTGTGCTATAAGAGATTTCTCAACAATATAATTAGGTGTTGCTATTTCCGATTCGGCGCCGCTGCGAATGTACGTTAATGTAATATCGGGAGTTGGCTTGGTACTATAGCCAGAGTTGGCATCCAAAATCCAAAACCTGTCCACAGCATTATTCGAATAATCAGCTGCTCCGAAATCTCTCATGCTTGTAACGTCAGATGGTTCGTAAGTGGAGTTATCCCAGGAAGAGCCATGGTAGGTAGCAAACTTGATGCTGCCATTACTTCCTGCTCCTGCAGAAGTGATATCGCAGGTTACAGGAAGATAATCGGAAGTCCCGGTGCCAAAAGGCACTACGTACTTTCCGGTGTTGGTGCCAATATTCCAATCTACCTGGTTAAATTCATTTTCAGAAATAATCCAGCCACTACCTGTATTTGTAATTGCCGCTGGCGCGGGATTAGTCAATACAATACTGGTAGGATGTAATTGTGTGCCTCCATCCAACACCAGGTAGTAATTGCTAGTCATAACTAATTGCGCCGATGCCATAAATGGTAATATCCCCGCTAATAGTCCTATATATTTTTTCATTCCGCTTTTATTTTAAAGTTTCACAAAAGGTGAGGTACAATTAAAAATTAATTTTTTGTGCCGGAATTCATAAGTGTATTTACACCGGAATTAGCATGGGTGGTTCCTTGTTTAATCGGATTAAGTTTTTGCTGCATTTTAGGACCAACAGGGAATCGTTTATCGGCATAGTTACAGTTTTCTCCCGATTCACTGGCGCGGTTGCAAACAATGTGCCAGCTAAAGTTTGTATAGGATGTTCCGCTTTTTAATTCCACCACATCAAATCCGTTTGCTGATTTATTGGTTACAAATACACCATTGCAATCACCTTCTAATTGAATGAATACCCGCAGCGGATGCTTATCATTGATAGTAACGTTCTTCGCTAAAAGAGGGTCAAGGTTAATATGCGCTTTACCTTTTACTAATTGTCCTTCCCCGTAATCTTCAAACAATACCTCCGGAGATTCATTACAGAACAATACACGTTCCTGTCCTTGTGCATCCTTCACCATGGTAGATTTGGTGCCATTTGAAAGTATACCATATCCCGCATAAGCCAAAGCAGAATAGGTACCTCCGGCATCCTGAAAATAGCCTCCGGCTCCATCTGCTCCATCTCCAACTTCTCCAAAATCACCTCCGGCGTCAAATCCATATACCCCGTAATCTAATGGGGAATAACCTATAATTCCTCCGTTTCCATGACGATCTTGAATTTGTCCTCCATATGTCACACCAATAACATTAACTCCAAGACTTAGGGCATTATCTGCCAAAATAGCTGTATCGTGAACGGCATCTGTAAATTCAGCTCCAAACTCTCCTCCGTATCCATAAACTCCATATCCATTTGTAGCGTTGCCATATGTTCCAACTCCACCGGCGGTGGTGGTATTATATCCGGCAAGTCCTGCTAAGCCAATGGTTGTAATACCTTTAACTCCAATGCCTACAGAGCCGGCAGAAGATCCATAAACTCCATATGTGCTTCCGATTGCAGAATCGCCCGCTGCACGGGTTGAATTGCTATACACAGCTGCTCCACTTCCTGTAGAAGTAACATAGAGCATATTGGTTGCAAGAGGAGCACTATTAATACCTACTCCTGTATTATTGTCCTGAATTAAACCTGTGCCGAGTGCTGTGGCACTGGTCCATCTTGCCACATAATTGGTTATGCCTGTGCCGCCTACAGCAGTTGCCCAGGTTCCATCGCCTCTCCAAAAGGTAGTTGCACTTGCATTTGTTCCACTATTTAGATTAATGACGGGTAAATTACCGGTAATGTAATTTGCACCGCCGCCAATATTTACAGGGGCATATGTTGTAGAACTTGCCCCATTAACCTGCAATACATTGCCTGTAATTAGGGAACCTGCAGCAGGAACAGTGGCTCCGTTTATTTCAATTACAGTTGGATTAGGATAACTGCCACTTAGGTTGCCTCCTGCCGGACCACCGCCAACACCTGCCCAGGTGGTTCCATTCCAATAATAATAACCTGCCGGAGAAAGCCCGCTGCCGGAGGGAACATAGACCATTAAGCCGGTAGCCGGGGTAGGAATAGTAGTAACATCTGTATTGGAAGTCAAGGCAGCTTGTGGAGCAAGGAAGCCCTTGTTGCCTGAGTTGCCTGTATTTAAATCGAGTATGGCAGAAGCATTAGGGCTTGCCGCGCTATTGTTAATGGCTACCTGTGCATGCACTGCAGTTAAGCAACATAAGCTAACGACAATAAATAAAGATGTTCTTATTTTCATGATATTCAATTTTAAGTTTTTATTTTTCAACCAATTATGAACGTCAAATATAGTAATAATATTATATGGTCTTTATTTTACTCTATTTTCCATAGATAATTTACCTAATAATAGATTTAGGGAATTGTCTAAAATAAATTCAAAAGAAAAAATTCCGGACTAAACATGCAAAAGAAAACAGTAATTATTCATAAAATAATTACTGTTTATTGTTGTGCGGATGAAGGGACTCGAACCCATAAGCCTCGCGGCACTGGTTCCTAAGACCAGCGCGTATACCAATTCCGCCACATCCGCAGCTAATTTTAAATTGGGCTGCAAATATAGGTTTTTATATGGGTTGATGATAGTATGAATTGAAACAAACCGGAATAATCAACTATTTCTGAATAATTATTTTCCGTGTCGATACACCTTGTTGTGAAGTGACAAATAAAATATAAACACCATTGGGTTGTGCGCCCAAGTCAATATGCAGAGTGTTATTTTCCGGTGGTGAGTTTAATGTTTCTTTATAAACCGGAACACCCAACGTATTGGTGATTTCAATATTCTCAAAATTATTTCCAACAAGATTCAAGGTTATTAATCCGGTGCTTGGTATAGGATAAACATTAACAAGATTGCCCGAGGCGGCAATGGTTCTTATATTTGTAAGTACTTTAACGCTATCCGAACAAGTGCTTCCGCAACCATAGCAGCTGGTAACGCATACGGAATATGTGCCTGAATCAAGATGTGTTATAGAATCAGTGGAAGATCCTCCGTTGCTCCATATAAAAAGGTAACAAGCCGAGTCGCCCGGGGGAATACCGCCTGTAACACGCACAACTACTTTCCCATTATTAAAAGGATAGGTTTGTTCTGTTGCCATTATGCTTGTAATAACCAAAGGGGCAGCCTGTGTAATAACAACGGTGTTACTTGCCGTGCAGCCATTGGCATCTGTAATGGAACAAGTATAAGTACCGCTTGCTAAATGGTATAGGGTATCAGTAGTTTGGGCATTGCTCCAAGTATAAATATAGGGTGCAGTGCCACCGGAAACTCTAACAGAAACGCTGTCTTCATTTGAGCCGTTACAAGGGTTGGAAACATTAAAATGCAGCACCATTGGTAATGGTTTAACGGTATCGATATTTACAAATCGAATACCTCTTGAATCCCAAACCGTATCAGAATATATACCGGAAGTAAGATTTGTAATGGAGCTAGTGGTGGCTCCTGTACTCCATAAATAAGTATAAGGAAGTTTCCCACCTCTAACGTTTATGGTTAATGAACCGGAAGCATCATAAGGACAAATATTATAAACCGCAATAACTTTATCACTCATAACTTCCAGCAGGTCTCCATAAGGATATGCTCCGTTATTGGTATCTTTAAAGTAATAAAGCGTTTTTTTGGTGTTTGTGGTAAGATCATAACGGAAAATAGTTCCCCAGTTATTCTTCCCTGCTCCAAAAGGAGGATTTCCATTGGTGCTTCCATAAAGTTTCCCGTCACTTGCTTGTATAACATCTGCATAAGGAAAATAACCGTCTGTGTCGCTGCCGTTAAAACTGTATAAAACAGTTTCGGTATTTGTAGCAATATTATACCGGAACAAAGTGCCGCTATCATGTGCTCCGCCCGAGGTGGTTGTACCATAAAGGTCACCATCTGTTGCCTGTATAAGGCCTCTATAAGGGGTCGCTCCATTAGGGCCGTTAAAATTTACAAGTACCGTTTCTGTTTTTGTGCCAGTATCAAAACTAAACAAAACGCCTTTGAGTCCCGTGCCTCCATTTTCAGTAAGTCCATAGAGCAGTCCATTGCTTGCCTGTAACAAATTCCCTGTAGGATCACCTCCATCAGTCCCCCCAGTAAATGTATAAACCCTGTTTGTATCTCCAGTATGTATGTTGTATGTAAAAATTGTTCCTGTATAGCCATCATTAAAATTATAAGTTGTTAGCCCATAAAGTAAAGTAGGCGATACTTGTATGAGGCTTCCTGCCGGGTAACTACCTGTATATTTTCCTCTTAATTGCGATAAAACCCTGTAAGACCCAGTATGGTAGTTATAAGAGAAGATAACACCGGAATTGGCAGGAGTGCCTCCTTGATATGTCATGCCATACAATAAATCGTTTGTTGCATGGTAAAGGTTGCCGAAAAAGTATTCACCGGAATCATAAGTGCCACCCGTTGGAGGTAAGGTGTAAAGTATACTGTCTTTCCCGGTTTGTATATTGTATTGAATAATACTTCCGCTTAAAGGATTGTGGTGTGGATCGACACAATTATATGCGGTCATGCCATATAGCAAACCATTATTAAGCTGAATAAAATTTCCATAAGGCTCAGCGCCATTAAGGCCTGTAAACTCAAACGTGGCGGTATCCTTATAAGCAATAGGGTCAAACTGGTTAATAACACCAAATGGAGAGGTAGGATTGCCTCCGCCATAAGTCATGCTAAACATTAATCCATCAATTTGGGCAGCGAGTTTTAACGTTCCGGCCACAATAAATAAAAGAGAAAATACAAAGGATAATGTTCGTTTCACTTATTTAAAATTCAAGTGGTTGTATTGCAAATATAAGAAAAAATTCAAGAGTATATTGAATAGATTAGCAGGGATGTTTACGATAAATGAAGTAATATAGTTTCATGGTATTTTAATAACTGAGAAAGGTAAGCCATAGTAAGCATGCATTAAAATACTTTAATATCCTCAAAAACCCATTCAATGGCCTCTTTGCGTTATTTTAAGAAGAATTAGTACAACATAAGTAGATTTGCAGCATTGTAACAATGAAAGAAGCGTTAAATCCATTAGGTCAAACAAAAACCCATTTTAAGCAGTTAGATGGATTACGCTGCATTGCAGTAATGGCTGTTTTAATATGCCATTGGATACATTACCGGTTTGTTGTTCTAACTCCCCTAGGTTCTATGGGCGTAAATTTATTTTTTGTTTTAAGCGGTTTTCTTATAACCAGGATATTGCTCTTAAGCAAAGATGAAAATAAGGACATCGGTATGGTTTCTCCAATAAAGCGATTTTATTTACGAAGAATAATAAGGATTTTCCCTATTTATTACCTTACTGTCCTATTTCTTTTTGTCATCAATTTTCCTGCTGCAAGGGAAAATATTGTTTCGCTTTTAACATATACTTTTAATGTAAATGCAACATGGAAGCCAGTTGGGTTCCTAATTCATTTATGGAGTTTAAGTGTAGAAGAGCAATTTTATATTTTGTTTCCGCTCTTTATTTTTTTAATTCCTAAAACGAAAATGAAATCGTTCTTTTATAGCATGATTATAATCGGGGTAACAAGCAGGTTAATACTGCATATTCTGTCAGCCCCCGACCCTTCACAATATATGCTAACTCCTTGTTGTCTTGATGCTTTTGGCATTGGTTCTATATTGGCTTATTATGTTTTGTATGATCTGGCATTTTTGGAAATCATTTTAAAGAAAAATTATCTTTTTTTAATTGCAATGGCATTATTTATTATGGATAGTATTTATATAAGGCTTTATGTAAAAAACTATTATGAAGGCGGTACTATTCTGGAGCGGTTTTTATTTTCAATATGTTGTTTTTGGGTGGTCGGTAAGGCTATACTAGCTTTATACACCGGCATTGTAAGGAAATTCCTGGAGAATAAAATTATCGTATTTATCGGCAAAATAAGCTATGGAATATATATATATCATCTTTTAGTTTTTCCGGTTTTGGTTAATTATCTTGATCCCTTTTTAACGGAACACCTTCATATTGATAACAAATATTTTCTAAATCCGGGATTTGCCCAAAACAATATGCTGCCAACAGCATTGCTTCTTTTTATTATTACCATAGCTGTATCCTCCTTATCATGGTACCTCATAGAGCGACCTATCAATAAATTAAAAGAATTGCTTCATTAATCGGCCTTTCAATCATCCTGTTACCGCAAAAATAAGACTATTTTATACTAAAAGAAAAAAATAGTTAGGATTGTAAAAGGAGAAGCGGAAAGATTTAAAATAAGAAAGAACAACGGATGATTATAAAAACAAATAATAAATCTCAAGTAAAAAAGAAATCCTCTCCACGTTGAAAAGTTTTATAAATTTGCAGCCTTTTTTAGAAAGCTATTGGCAGTTTGCCGGTAGCAAATGGCAAAAAAAGAAACGTTCTTTGCCAGTGTAGCTCAGCTGGTTAGAGCAGCTGATTTGTAATCAGCAGGTCGCGGGTTCGAGTCCCTTCACTGGCTCAGTTGGGCTAAGAGTGAAGAGCTAATAGCTAAGAGTGAAGAAATACCGGAAGTATTTCACACGAAGTTCTTAGTCTTAGCTATTAGTTCTTCGCTCAACCGGGGAGATACCAGAGTGGCCAAATGGGACAGACTGTAAATCTGTTGTCTTACGACTTCCAAGGTTCGAATCCTTGTCTCCCCACTCAACCGGAAAGGCAGCTGTGGCATTGGCGTTATAGAAAATAGGTAATAAAAAGCGGAAGTAGCTCATTTGGTAGAGCATCAGCCTTCCAAGCTGAGGGTGGCGGGTTCGAGCCCCGTCTTCCGCTCATAGTCCTGGAAAAGACGGCAGCAATGCGGTTCTAATTCAGGGCTTTTTATAAGCCGACTTAGCTCAGTTGGTAGAGCGCGTCCTTGGTAAGGACGAGGTCACGGGTTCAAATCCCGTAGTTGGCTCTGGTTAATAGGTAGAAAAAATATTTATAAAAAGTTATTCCAATTGATTTTTTTAATACCTTTGCGACCCCAAAAAATAAAATTAGTAACAAAACCATCAAAAAATAACCGTCATGGCAAAAGGAAAATTTGAAAGAACAAAACCACACGTAAACATTGGAACGATTGGTCACATTGACCATGGTAAAACCACCCTTACCGCTGCTATTACAACGGTTCTGCATAAAAAAGGATTTTCCTCAGAAGTTCGTGCTTTCGATTCAATTGACAATGCTCCGGAAGAAAAAGAAAGGGGTATTACTATCAATACATCACACGTAGAATACGAAACATCCAAGAGGCACTATGCCCACGTTGACTGTCCCGGTCACGCCGATTATGTTAAAAACATGGTAACGGGTGCTGCTCAAATGGACGGAGCAATTTTGGTGGTTGCTGCAACAGACGGACCTATGCCTCAAACCCGCGAGCATATTCTGCTTGCCCGTCAGGTAGGTGTACCTACTCTTGTTGTGTTTATGAATAAAGTTGACATGGTGGAAGATACCGAAATGCTTGACCTCGTAGAAGTAGAAATTCGCGAGTTGTTAACATTTTATGGCTTTAAAGGCGATGAAACGCCTATTATCCGTGGTTCAGCTCTTGGTGCTCTTAACGGAGACCCAAAATGGGAAGACAGCGTAATGCAATTGATGGATGCTGTAGACAGTTATATCCCTGTTCCACTCCGTGAAGTTGACAAGCCATTCCTAATGTCTGTTGAAGACGTATTTACGATCACAGGTCGTGGTACCGTAGTAACAGGCAGAATAGAAAGAGGTGTTGTAAACACGGGCGAAGAAGTAGAAATAGTAGGTATGCGCGAAGAAAACAAAAAGAGCACCGTTACGGGTGTTGAAATGTTCCGTAAAACCCTCGATCGCGGCGAAGCTGGTGACAACGTAGGTCTCCTTCTCCGTGGTATTGAAAAGACCGATGTATGGAGAGGTATGGTTGTTGCGAAACCGGGCAGCATTACCCCACATACTGAGTTTAAAGGCGAAGTATATGTATTAAAGAAAGAAGAAGGCGGTCGTCATACCCCATTCCATAACGAATACCGTCCGCAGTTCTATTTCAGAACTACCGACGTTACCGGACAAATCACCCTTCCAGCCGGAAGAGACATGGTTATGCCGGGCGATAACGTAAACATGGATGTAAAACTTATTGTTCCTGTAGCTATGGACAAAGGATTACGTTTTGCTATACGTGAAGGCGGAAGAACGGTAGGCGCAGGACAAGTAACTGAAGTTATTAAATAAAGGAGATTGTGGCTATTAGCCATTAGCTATTAGCCGTTCAAACGGGTGTAGCTCAATTGGTAGAGTAGCGGTCTCCAAAACCGTTGGCTGGGAGTTCGAGTCTCTCCACCCGTGCAAAATAAAATATGAGTAATAAATTTAGGACATATATAGATGAAGTAACTGATGAGCTGATGAACAAGGTAAGCTGGCCTACGGCTGCCGAACTTCAAAGCAGCGCTATCGTGGTTCTTATTGCCACTGTCATCACTTCGCTGGTAATATTTGCAATGGATTTTTCATCCAGCAAGGTTATGGCCCTGTTTTATTCCCTGTTTCATTAATAATATACAGCCCAATGAATATCGAAACAAATACAACAGCAACTCCTGTTACCGGCGGCGACCCCGCATTGGTGAAGAAGTGGTATGTGCTTAGGGCTATCAGCGGCAAAGAGAAAAAGGTAAAGCAGCAGATAGAATTGGAAGTAAGCAGGCTTAACCTGAAATCCTATATTTCCCAGGTACTTATACCTATGGAGAAGTATATTCAGATTAAAGACGGAAAAAAGATAAATAAGGAAAGAAGCTATTTCCCCGGATATGTTCTTATTGAAGCTGCCTTAGTGGGTGAATTACCACACGTACTTAAAGGTATTCCTAATGTAATAGGTTTTTTGGGAGCTAAACGAGGCGATGCTCCTGTTCCGCTCCGCCAGGCCGAAGCTAACAGGATATTAGGCAAGGTAGATGAATTGTCGGAAAGCGAAGCAGGCATGAATATCCGTTTTATGGTTGGAGAAACTATCAAGATTATTGATGGCCCTTTCAACAGCTTTATAGGTAGCATAGAAGAAGTGAATGATGAAAAGAAGCGCCTCAAGGTAAGTGTAAAAATATTCGGTAGGAAAACCCCGCTCGAATTGAGCTATATGCAAGTTAAAAAAGAAAGTTAATCTTAATATAAAAGAAAATGGCTAAAGAAGTATCAGGACTTGTAAAACTCCAAATTAAAGGAGGAGCAGCTAACCCGGCTCCGCCAATTGGTCCTGCATTAGGTGCAAAAGGTGTAAACATCATGAACTTTTGCAAAGAGTTCAATGCACGCACACAAGATCAGGCAGGTAAAATATTACCGGTTATTATTACCGTTTATTCCGATAAGTCTTTTGACTTTATTATTAAAAAGACCCCGGTAGCCGCTCAAATTAAGGAAGCCCTTAAGCTGGAATCAGGTTCGGCCGAATCAAACAAGAAAAAGATTGGCAAGATCAGTAAAGAACAAATGCAAAAGATTGCAGAAGATAAAATGTCCGATTTAAACTGCTTTAAGATAGAATCTGCCATTAAAATGGTGGCAGGAACCGCAAGAAGCATGGGCATTGAAGTAATTGACAAGTAATAAAACGCAACATGGCAAAACTCACTAAAAAAAGAAAAATTGCGCTATCAAAATACGATGCTACCAAAGCATACCCTATTGTTGATGCAGCTAAAATATTGAAAGAAATTTCCAGCACCAAGTTCGACGGTTCCGTTGAAATGAGCGTTCGACTTGGTATTGACGTAAAGCAGGCCAACCAAATGGTTAGGGGAACTGTAAGTCTTCCGCATGGAACAGGCAAAACATTAAGAGTTCTTGCGCTTTGCACTCCCGATAAAGAAGAGGAAGCAAAAGCGGCCGGAGCAGACTTTGTAGGTCTGGATGAATACATTACAAAAATAAAAAACGGTTGGACTGATATTGATGTAGTGATAGCTACCCCTGCAGTAATGGGGAAAGTAGGAGCACTTGGTAAAATATTAGGCCCCCGTGGCTTAATGCCCAACCCTAAAATTGGAACTGTTACCCAGGAAGTTGGCAAAGCAGTAAAAGAAGCTAAGGCCGGTAAAATTGAGTACAAGGCTGATAAAGATGGTATTGTTCACGTTTCAGTTGGCAAAATATCTTTCGATACTGCGCAAATAACCGACAACGTAAACGAATTTATGCAAACCATAGTAAAAGCAAAGCCCGCGGCCTCTAAAGGAGCTTATATTCACAGTGCTTTTATGTCATCAACTATGAGCCCCAGCATTCAAATTGAAACCAAAGTATACGGTTATTAAAAATAAAGAATTAAAAATAAGGAACCATGAACAAGCAGGAAAAAAATAAAAAGGTAGAAGAGCTTACCGCTCTTTTAAATGAAAATAAAAATTTTTACCTTGCCGATACTTCAACCATAACAGGCATAAAAATCAATGATTTTCGTCGCATTTGCTATGAAAAAAATGTGAGTATGTCGGTTGTGAAAAATACCCTTCTTCGTAAAGCTTTGGAAAGGGCATCTAATGCAGAAGCTTTAGCTCCTTTATGCGATACATTAGTAGGCAACACTGCCATACTATACTCCAGCCAGCCAAGCGACCCTGCAAGAGTTATAAAACAGTTCAGGACAGCTGATTACAATAAACCGGTATTGAAAGGCGCTTTTATTGAAGAAAGCGTTTACCTTGGAGATGAGAACCTTGAAATGTTAAGCGCACTCAAAACCAAGAATGAACTTATTGCCGATATTATTGCACTGCTTCAATCTCCTGCCAAGAACGTTATTGGCGCTCTCCAGTCTGGCGGAAACAAGCTTAGCGGCATAGTGAAAACCCTCTCCGAAAGAGAAGAAAAATAATTTTATAAAAATATACAAAGAAAAGATATTATCGTATTGAAAATAGTCTTATCTTTGCGCCCCTTTTTGAATTACTAATACATTAAAAATAACAACCCGATGGCAGATTTAAAAGCATTCGCAGAACAATTGGTTGGTCTTACCGTAAAGGAAGTCAACGACTTAGCAAAAATTTTGAAAGACGAACATGGTATTGAACCAGCAGCAGCAGCAGCACCAGCAGCAGGTGGCGGAGCCGCAGCACCGGCAGCAGCAGCTAAGACTACATTTGATGTAATCCTTAAAAGCGGAGGACAAGCAAAACTCCAGGTTGTGAAAGTTGTAAAAGAAATTACCGCACTCGGATTAAAAGAATCAAAAGACTTAGTTGATGGAGCACCAAAACCTGTTAAGGAAGGTGTTTCCAAAGAAGAAGCTGAATCTATTAAAGCGAAATTGATCGAAGCAGGAGCTGAAGTTGAAGTTAAGTAAACCGAACTCTATACAGCGCTATTATAATAATAGGACAAAGTTGCCTCTAACAGGGCAACATTGTCCGTTTCTGCCTCCAACAGTTCTTTTTAGTCATTGTTAAGTAACCTGCAGGGATACCCCCTGCCGGTTCTTTAAATCTTAATATCTCTGCACCATGTCTGCAATAACCAAGAAAAAACAGCGCATTAATTTTTCTACTACCCGGTTTCATACCGATTACCCCGATTTTTTAGATATACAAGTAAAATCTTTCCAAGATTTTTTCCAGCTTGAAACCACTCCTGAAAACCGCAAGACAGAAGGCCTTTACAAGGCTTTCATGGAAAACTTTCCTATCAGCGATGCGCGCAGTGTTTTCGAATTAAACTTTTTAGATTATTTTGTTGATCCGCCAAGATACACCATGGATGAGTGTATTGAAAGAGGTTTAACCTATAGCGTTCCTCTTAAAGCTAAGATGAAGCTGCATTGTAATGACCCTAACCACGTTGATTTTGAAACTATAATACAAGACGTGTATTTGGGCACCATTCCATATATGACCCCAAGAGGTACATTTATTATCAATGGAGCCGAACGGGTTGTGGTATCTCAACTACACCGTTCACCTGGCGTATTCTTCGGACAAAGCCGCCACCCAAATGGAACCAAGCTTTACTCTGCTAGAATTATTCCGTTTAAAGGTGCATGGATGGAGTTTGCAACAGACATCAACAATGTTCTGTATGCTTACATTGACCGTAAAAAGAAATTGCCGGTAACTACTCTTTTCAGGGCCATTGGTTTTGAAACAGATAAACAAATATTAGAACTTTTCGGACTTGCTGATGAAATTAAAGTTTCAAAAGCCAGCTTAGAAAAGGCTATTGGACGTAAATTGGCTGCACGGGTACTCCGTACCTGGGTAGAAGACTTTGTGGACGAATCAACCGGCGAAGTTGTTTCTATCGAACGGAACGAAATCGTTCTGGAACGTGAAACAATCCTGGAAGAAGCTCACATTGACCGCATCCTGAATGCAAAAGCCGAGTATATCATATTACATAAAGAAGATAAAAAATCTGCTGACTATGCTATTATTTACAGCACATTGCAAAAGGATACAACCAATTCTACCAAAGAAGCGGTTCACTTTATTTATCACTTATTAAGAAGCACTGAACCACCTGATGAAGAAACTGCACGCGGTATCATAGACAAGTTGTTCTTCTCTGATAAGCGTTATGATTTAGGGGAGGTAGGACGTTTCCGTATCAATAAGAAACTGAACCTTCAAACTCCTGAAACAGTAAGAGTTCTTACCCGTGAAGATATTATTGCTATTGTAAAATACCTTATTGCACTTATCAACTCCAATGCCGATGTGGACGATATCGATCACTTGAGCAACAGACGTGTAAGGACAGTAGGTGAACAGTTATATGCTCAGTTCAGTGTTGGTTTGGCTCGTATGTCAAGAACCATCCGCGAACGTATGAATGTAAGGGATAATGAAGTGTTTACTCCTCTTGACCTTATTAATGCAAAATCATTGACCTCGGTTATTAATTCATTCTTCGGTACCAATCAATTATCTCAGTTTATGGATCAGACAAACCCTTTGTCTGAAATTACCCATAAGCGCAGGCTATCGGCAATAGGTCCGGGTGGTTTGTCAAGAGAAAGAGCAGGTTTTGAGGTGCGTGACGTTCACTATACACATTATGGTAGAATGTGCCCTATCGAAACACCTGAAGGTCCGAATATCGGTCTTATATCATCGCTTTGCGTATTCGCTAAGATTAATCCGCTTGGATTTATTGAAACCCCTTACCACATTGTGGAAAATGGCAAAATAGATCCTAAAGTGGAGCCAACCTATCTTACTGCTGAAGAAGAAGATGACAAAATTATAGCTCCGGCCAATACGCCGGTTGCAGAAAACGGGCAATTTGAAGACCAAAAGGTTAAAGTACGCCTAAAAGGAGATTTCCCAATAACCGACAGAAAACAAGTAAACCTGTTGGAT
>Ga0302197_10000925_pt1 | contig 29349 bp, 18 predicted proteins | sample II_Bog_N2_1_FD_193526 | JGI IMG/M metagenome (GOLD analysis project Ga0302197, IMG submission 193526) | Peat permafrost microbial communities from Stordalen Mire near Abisko, Sweden - II_Bog_N2_1 | ecosystem: Environmental > Terrestrial > Soil > Wetlands > Peat | place: Sweden: Abisko... | reverse complement strand
CGTTCATACAGGGATCACCAGTAGCCGCGTGCTACCGACCTCCAGTGCCGGCTACTGGTCCCCGTAAGCTATCTTGGTAACTGCAAGCGCCTCCGAGGCGAAGAGTTCCTTCGGAGGTGTTTTTTTTGCGTCTGAGAGCCTGCTCCGCCCATCTTCAGTGCGCCTTAGCCCTCGCGGAATCGCCCGACGAATCATCAGGTTCCGGTCTTCATTTGTCTTCGCTGACGCTGTACAAGCCCAAAAGTAAAGCGCTTTGCTAGAATTCCGATGGTTGACAACTGTCGCCATGGATATCTACTTTCCGGATGGCCCGTTTTTTGCCGCAGGGAACCGCTTGTAGACCTTTGGGAACACGATTACTGCCTGCACCCCCGCTCAAGTATTTGAGGAGAATAATGAGAATCCCCGCTTTTCGCACCGTAGCCCGCACCATCGCGGTCCTGGGCCTTGCCTCGGTGGCAATGGCTTGTGTGGCCGCAGCCCAGTCCGGCTCGCAGCCTGACTACCTTAACCCGAACCTTCCGCCGGAGCAGCGTGCCGCCGACCTTGTGAAGCGCATGACGCTGGAAGAGAAGGCCTCGCAGCTGGTGAACCAGGCCCGCGCCATTCCACGGCTCAATATCCCGCAGTACGACTGGTGGTCTGAGGCTCTGCACGGTGTCATCAACAACGGCGTCACGGAGTTCCCTGAGCCGATCGGTCTCGCTTCAACATTCGATACGCCGGCCATCCATGAAATGGCCGAGGATATCGGCGTTGAAGGGCGGATCAAGCATGTGCAGGCCGTGCGTGAAAAGCGCGCCAGCATGTTTTTTCAGGGGCTCGACTTCTGGGCGCCGAACATCAACATCTTCCGCGATCCTCGCTGGGGCCGCGGGCAGGAGACCTATGGGGAGGATCCGTTCCTGACCGGCCGCATGGGCGTTGCATTCGTCACCGGCATGCAGGGCAACGATCCGCACTACTATCGCGCGATTGCAACTCCGAAGCATTTTGCGGTGCACTCAGGCCCTGAGCCCACACGTCATAACGCGGATGTTACGGTGAGCAAGCACGATGAACTGGATACTTATCTGCCCGCGTTCCGCGCTGCCGTGACGGAGGGCAAGGCCGGCTCGGTGATGTGTGCGTACAACTCGATCAATGGGCAGCCCGCCTGCGCCAACGATTTCACGCTGGTGGATCAGCTTCGCGGCAAGTGGGGATTTAATGGGTACGTTGTTTCCGACTGCGGCGCAGTGATCGATATCTTCCGCGGGCACAAGTTCACGGCTTCGCAGCCTGAGGCCTCGGCTACCAGCTTGAAGCACGGCATGGACAATGAGTGCGTGGATGGCGGTTCGCTGGTGAAGGGGAATTTTGACTACAAACCTTACCTCGACGCCGTTGCGCAGGGTTACTTGAAAGAGGCAGACATCGATGTGAGCCTGGTTCGCCTATACACGGCTCGCATGAAGCTTGGCATGTGGGATCCTCCCGAGCTTGATCCGTACTCGCGCATCTCCGGGAGCGAGCTCGACTCGCCGGAGCATCGCGCGCTTGCCCGCAAGATCGCGAATGAGTCGATGGTGCTGCTCAAGAACGACGGAGTGTTACCGATCAAGAACTTCGGAACGAACATCGTTGTGATCGGACCGCTTGCTGAGCAGAGCCGGGTGTTGCTGGGGAACTATAACGGCCAACCGTCCCACACCGTAACGATTCTTGAAGGCATCAAGAAGGAGTTCGCCGGCGCGAACGTGACCTTTGAGCCGGGCACGATGTTCCTGAGCAGGGAAGCCACGCCTGTTCCTGCCTCAGCGCTTTCGGTGGACGGAAAGCCGGGAGCGAAGATCGACTTCGCACAGATGGATACAACCGACATCAACCACCCCAAGCGGACCGCCAGCTTCGCCTCGCGAGTAGACCCCGTGGTGGATATTTCCGCTGCGCCATTGCCGGCTGAAGCGAAGGGCGTTCATCAGCTATCGGTGCATTGGGCGGCCGACCTGACCGCTCCCGAGACCGGGGACTACAACCTCGGGCTGATCTCATCGGGCTTCTTCCGGCTTCGGGTGGATGGCAAGCCAGTGACTTCTGCCTGGGATTCGAACGGCGCAGAGAGCAAAGTGGGTCGCGTTCACCTGGAAGCAGGTAAGGCGGCGAAGCTTGAGGTGGACTACTCGCCGGGCGATAATGCAGAGCCAGTGGCAAAGCTGGTTTGGGCGAAGCTGGACATGAAGCCGCAGCCAGAAGCGATTGAGGCGGCAAAGAAGGCAGACGTGGTGGTGGCCGTGGTGGGCATCACCAGCGAACTCGAAGGCGAAGAGATGCAGGTGAATGAGCCGGGCTTCAGGGGTGGTGATCGAACCAGTCTTGATTTGCCTGCACCCGAAGAGGAACTGATCGAGGCGCTTGCAACTGCGGGCAAGCCGCTGGTGGTGGTCCTGACCAACGGTTCGGCTCTAGCGGTGAACTGGGCGAAGGACCATGCCAATGCAATCCTCGAAGCGTGGTATCCGGGCGAGGAAGGCGGCACTGCTGTTGCCGAGACTCTGAGCGGCGCCAACAATCCGGCAGGCAGGCTGCCGGTCACGTTCTACAAGGACGTGGCGCAGCTTCCGGCGTTTGACAACTACGCGATGAAGGGCCGCACCTATCGCTACTTTGAGGGCGAGCCGCTGTTTCCGTTTGGCTTTGGGTTGAGCTACACGACCTTTGACTATAAGGATCTAAAGCTGCCGGGCAAGGCGCTCGCCGCGGGCGAAGACCTGCACGCCAGCGTTATGGTAACCAACACCGGCAAGGTCGCGGGAGACGAAGTTGTCCAGCTCTATCTCAAGTTCCCGGGCGTGGCTGGAGCGCCGAACAAGGCACTTCGGGGATTCCAGCGGATTCATCTAGAGGGTGGAGCTTCGCAGGAGGTGCAGTTCGACCTGAAGCCGCGCGACCTGAGCATCGTTACCGATGCCGGGGAGCCGGAGGTGCCGGCGGGTGAGTTCAGCATTTCAGTCGGTGGCGGACAGCCGGGTATGGGTGCAGCGACGGTGGGTGGAGCCTTCAAGGTGAGCGAAACACAGGCGCTGCCGGAGTGAGGGCAGAAAAGGTGTAAAGGCGAAAAACGAGGGGGGCTCCCGAATGTTGATTGTTCGGGGGCCCTTTTCACTGCGGGGGTGGGATTCTTGGATTCCCAGGTCCCCAAATGCGCGGGACCTGGGGCACCCGCAAACTTTGTTTGGTGCGGGCGGGGACGCCGGCAGGACAGCCGGTCGGGAGACCGGCGCTACACCCATGCTATGCGGTGGCGCGGTGGAGTTCCTGGTTGCCAAGGCGAACGCTGACGACCTTGGAGACGCCGGGCTCCTGCATAGTGACGCCGTAGATCATGTCGGCGGCCTGCATCATGCGCTTGGAGTGAGTGACGAGCAGGAACTGAGTCTCAGAGCTCAATGTGCGCAGCAGGTCGGCCAAACGACCCACGTTCGTTTCGTCGAGAGGAGCATCGACTTCGTCGAGAACGCAGAAGGGGCTGGGCTGGAACTGGAAGATGCCGACCAAGAGTGACAGGGCAGTGAGCGCCTTTTCGCCTCCCGAGAGCAGCAAGACGTTCTGGAGCTTCTTGCCCGGAGGCGAGGCGACGATGTCGAGCCCGCTCTCGGCCTGATTTTCAGCATCGGTGAGCCGGAGGAAGGCCTGGCCGCCCTGGAAAAGGCGCGAGAAGACGTGGGCGAAGTTTTCGTTGATGCGCGCGAACGCTTCGTCGAACCTGGTACGGGAGATCTGGTCGATCTCCTTGATCGTCTCCATGGTGTTGTCGATGGACTCGATCAGGTCAGTGCGCTGCACTTCGAGGAAGCCATGCCGCTCGGCGGTTTCCTTGTACTCGTCGAGCGCCATCATGTTGACGGGGCCGATCTGTTCGAGGCGATCGCGGAGGGTCCGGCAGGCTTCTTCTTCCAGGGTCAGAGCTTCGTCAAGGAGCCGTTCAATGGTTTCGTCGGCGCGCAGGACAGCAGCTTCAACATTGACTTCGGTGAGGCAGCTTCCTTCCAGGTATTCAAGGTCGGACAGCAACTTGGCGGCAGCGCTGGAGCAGGCGGCGCGATCTTCGCGGAGTTGGTCGAGCGCGATGCGTCCTGTCTTGAGTTCGATTTCGAGTGTGGCCAACTGTTGGCGCAGAGCCTGGGCCTGGGTCGCAATCGACTGGGCCTGGGCCAGAGCAGCGCTCCGTGCCTCTGCCAGATCCTTCTGTCGCTGTGCCAGACCGGAGTTCTCGGCCAGCCGCTGCTCGCGCTCGGCCTCAGCCCCTGCACGCGTCTGTTTGAGTTGGAGGACGCGGCGTTCGAGATCGTTGTTGAGCCGGTCGATTCGCTGGAAGCTTGCCTCCGCGCCACGGCGGCGCTCCTCAAGGCCAGCCAGTTCCGCAGTCACGCGTGCGGCTTCCTGCTGCAGCTCTTCGCGGGTGCCGCGCAGCATCTCCTGTTGCGCCTGTAACTCGTCCAATCCGGCTTCGGCTTTGGCGTGCTCGCCTTCGAGCCGCGAGGTCTCTTCTCTGTGCTGGGCGATTGAATTCTTCTTAGCCTCCCGCGCATCCTTGTTGCGCGCGGCCTGCATGGTCCAGTCCTGGAGACGGCGCTCGACGCGCTGAACCTCGGCTTCCATCTGCTTGAGCGCAGCGCCCTGGTTGGCCGACTCGGTCTCAGCCTGACGCCGCTCGGCGCTTCGGGCCTCAAGTTGCACCGTCAGCTCTTCAGCCTCGCGGGCCAGGGCTGCCGCGTCCGATTCCGCCTGGGCAAGGCTCGTTTCGAGCTTGGCAATTCGGGCCTCGGTCTCGCGCAGCTCACGTTTTAGCGCCAGAGGACCTTCACTGGCTGGCCTGCCACCGGTCACCGTCGCATTGTGGAAGCACTCGCCCTCTGGAGTGAGGAAGAAGGCATGGGTGTAACGCCCGGCAAGTTGCTGCGCCGCTGCCGGGTCCTCGACAAGGAAGCTGTACCTCAGCTTGGGCAGCATTCCCTCGAGCGAATTACCAAATCCATTCAGAACTCGGATGGATTCTTTAAGCGGCGTGACGCCGGGGCCGGCGATGCTGTTTTCTTCGTTCGTTCCGGTGCCGTATTCGGTGTGCGGAGGATGAATCAGGAATGTGGCACGGCCGTCTACGCCGGACTTGAGCAGACGCACGCCTTGTTCGGCGGCGTTCCAGCTCTCGACCACGACGTAGTTGAGCTCCTCGCGAAGGAACTCGTCCACCACACCTTCATGTTCGCCGCTTACTTCGAGAAAATCGGCCAGCGTGCCCACCGGCGCGATGCCCTGGCCGAGTGCTCCGGGCTTGAGCAGCCTGCGGACCGTGTCGGTGGAGTAGCTGTGATTGCGAATGAGGGCCGTGAGTGCGTCGCGCCGTCCTGCCACGGCTGCGTGTTCGCCGCGCAACTGGTTGGCTTGAGTGCGCTGGGCATTCTCGCTGGAGCGGCGGGCCTGGAGCGTCTCGCGCAGGGAAGCGATCTCAGCCTCAAGCCGCTTGAGCGTGTCAGTCGCGGACTCGTGCTTCTCGCGCACGCGGCCGCTTTCGATGCCCAGGCCTTCCTGCTCATTCTTGGCCTGACGCATCTCGGATTCAAGGCGTTCCGCCTCACGTTCGAGCGCGGCGAGGCTCTCTTCGCCTTGCGCCGTGTGGCTGCGCGCGTTTCCTGCGAGCGTAAGCAGTTGCATGGCGTGGCGACGGCTCGACTCCAACTGGCGCTCGGAGGCAAAGACTGCTTCGGCGGCGGCGCGAGCCTGTTGCTGGCGAGCCTCCACCTGCTCGCGGAAGGTCCTTGCTTCACCAGCCGCAGTCTCAAGGAACACCTTCTGTTGCTCGCGCTCTTCGGCGATTCCTTTGAGCTGGGTCTCGGTCGCTTCGAGCTCGGCAGCCGAAGCGGCAATGCGCGATTCGAGATCGGCAACCCGCTCGCGATTGGCCTGTTCGCGGGCGATGGCACGCTCCAATTCGAGCGCTGCCTCGTTGGCCTGGCCTTGCGCTTGCTGGCCTTCGCGGTCGAGTTCGTAGCCGCGTTCGGTGAGGTTGTGCTGGCTGGTCTCCAGTTCGCCAATGGAAGCGGCGGACTCATTGATGCGCTCGGTGAGCGCGCCGATCTCCTTATCGAGCCGAGCCTGTTCCGCGTCCATCAATGCCATGCGGCTGGTCAACACCACACGCAGCCGGCTGCGCAACTCGTCACGGACGGCAGCGAAACGCTCTGCCTTGGCTGCCTGACGCTTGAGGCTGTTCATCTGACGCGTGACTTCCTCGAAGATGTCGTCGAGGCGAGCAAGGTTTTGACGTGCACTCTCAAGGCGCAGTTCGGCGAGACGCTTCTTGGTTTTGAAGCGAGTAATGCCGGCAGCTTCTTCGATGATGGCGCGGCGATCGTGGGGCTTCGAGCTGAGGAGTTGGCCAATGCGCTCCTGGCCGATGATGGCGTAGCTCTCCGGGCCGAGGCCGGTGCCCATGAAGATGTCCTGAATGTCGCGCAAGCGGCAGAGCTTACCGTTGAGCAGGTATTCGCTCTCGCCGGTGCGAAAGAGCCGTCGGGTGACGATGATCTCGCCCTTTTGCGGTGTGCGCTGGAATTTGCGGCGTCGAATCTTGAGTACGACGGGCTGCGGGCCGCCGCCCTCGACAGCTTCGGGCCCGAGTTCTTCGGTACCTTGGCCAGGTTGCTCGGCTGCGATGATCTCTTCCGCCTCAGCCGCACGGGCGCGGCGCATTTCTTCCTCATCCCAGTCGATTGGGCCGTCGGGGTCAACAGCGACTTCAGGCTCGACCGGGATGGGCCCTTCAAAGACCTCAGGATCAGCGAGGGTCAGAGTGACTTCAGCCATGCCAAGCGGCTTGCGGTCGCGCGTGCCGGCAAAGATAACGTCCTGCATGTTTGTGCCGCGGAGGGACTTGGCGCTCTGCTCGCCCAACACCCAGCTCACCCCGTCGAGGATGTTGGACTTTCCGCACCCGTTCGGCCCGACCACAACTGCGATGCCCGAGCCTGGCACAGAGAGTTCTGTGCGATCACAGAAGCTCTTGAAGCCGAGGATGTGGATTTTCTTCAGTTTCAGCATGTGTACTCCGGGGGTGAGGAACAGTCTTTTTCGGCTCTGCCGCGTTGCCAAGAAGCGATGCCATGGCAGAGGTGTTTTGTTGCTGCTCGATTAATGACTCTAAGGAGGGCGGGGGGCAGGGTCAACGGCGAAGAGGGCCGTTTTTGTGGATAAACGAGTCCGGAATTGCCATTGAATGAAAATCAGAATTCACCGGTGGAAAAGAGTGTCCAATTTACATGATTTCGCACCAAAGATTGTATTTGACATCTCACAAGTTGGACGCCGTTTCCCTGTTCTGAGAAGCAGAGGGGAGGGGTAACCACATTGAGACATTGGCAGGACGCGAGGTGTTCCAAAGTGGGATTCACTTGCACTTCGATGGGATGAGCCTACCGTGCAAAGACGGCTAAGTGCCTACGAATTTGAGGGTTCCGATCTGCCGAATCCGGCAAATAATTCCGCCCTCAATGCAGACCCCCCATTGGCCTGCATTAGAATCAAAATGAGTGCTTTATAACCTTGGACATGCGTTCGGGGGCAGCAGGAATATTGATTTGAGCGCTGAAATTGAGATTGGTTCCGGAGCCTTCAGGCCGCATAAATTGTGAGCCCGGTGCAGTGTTTGGCCGGGGTTGTTTCCCGGCTGGCTCATCTCTGAATTTTGTCTGGTTATCTGTATTTCTTTCGCAGTACTATCGCAGCATTTCCGCTACGCCGAACCTGCCTCCTAGGTCCTTACCCGTCAGCTGTGAACATCGAGAGGTTTGATTGCAACAGTCCAGTCGCACCACGAATGTTGCTATGGGTCCCGCGAAAGAAGATCTGGTTCTTACCGATCTTTGGCTGATTGTCAGGAAGAGGCGGATCCTGCTGGCGAGCATGGCCATCGGGCTAGCGCTGCTTGCCTGGGCCTATGGGGCGCACAAGGGAAAGATGTACACCGCGACGGGAGAGCTTCAGATACAGCCTGGTTCGGCCGCGGATCTCAAAGAGTCAATCAGTTCGGTTTTGGCCGGTGGCAGCCAACTGGATGTCGTGATCGAGAGCGATAGCCGCATTCTCAACAGCGAAAAACTGCTCACGGCAGTTGCCCGCACTCTGAAGCTGCAGGACGACCCCCATTTTGTGGGCAACAGCGCAGCACGCGGGATTGACTACATCGATGGGAAGCCGGTGACTACGGTCCACGGAAACCTGGATGACCCGAATGTGCGCGCTGCCATCATAGGTAATCTGCGCAGCCATCTTACGATCGCGCGTGTACCTCGTACGCAGATGATCACAATCTCCTACGTAAGTCCGAGCCCGAAACTTTCAGCGGACATCGTGAATACTTTGGAGAGTGAGTTCATCAAGAACAATTTTGTAGCTCACTACAGCAGCACGCAGCAAGTTACTAACTGGCTTACGGGCCAGATCGACGACCTGCGCGCAATCGTTCAGGATTCGCAAGACAAGATGGTCGATCTGCAAAAAAAGTTGGGAATCTCGGCCCTTGATCCCAGCCACAGCATGATTGTCCAGGAAATCTCGAATCTGGAGAAGGGCGCATCGGACGCCACTGAAGATCGCGTGCTCGAGGAGGCGCGGTTCCGGATACTGGAGTCACTGCCGCCGGAGCGAATCCAGGACGGCCAAACTCCGGTAAGCATGGAGGGAACTGGTGGTTTGCTTGAGAACCTGCGCTCGCAAAGAGCGACGGCTGCCGCCGAGCTTGCTCGCCAGCAACCTCTCTATGGCCCGAATTACCCGACAGTCAAGCAACTCAACGGGCAGATCAAGGCCCTTGATCGCGAGATCGCGACTGAAGAAAAGGCGGTGATAAACAAGGCAAGAGATGCCTACGGAATTGCCCATGCTGCTGAAGACAAGGCCAAGGGAGTGCTGGATAACCGTGTTCGCGAACTCTATGGGCAGCGAGACGACATCGTCAAATACGAGTTGTTGACGGAGGAGTACGAGTCGAACCGGCACATGTATGAGAGCATCCTGGCGCGGCTTCGCGAGGCGGCGGTGGACGCCGGGCTCGATTCGGCGGATATCAGCGTGGTCGATCTTGCATCGGTTCCTACCGGCGCGTCGAGCATGTCACCAGTGACGATGGCCGAGCTTGGATTCATTTTCGGCCTTTTTGCCGGGCTCGCGCTGGCACTTTTGCTGGAGCGCATGGATACCAGGATGCGCGACTCGAAACAAATTCAGGAATTGCTCGGTGTGCCCGCGATTGCCATCGTTCCACAAACGAATTGGAAGAACAAAGGGTCTGAAACGGACGCCGCAACGGGGCCGGAGATTCTGTGGGACGCACGCTCGTCTTTTGCCGAATCGATGCGGGTCTTCCGCACCTCGATTCAGCTCTCGAGCACCTCGCGCGAATCCAGAGTGATTGCAATAACGAGTTGCCAGCCGGGAGAAGGGAAGTCGACACTATCGATGAACCTGGCGGCCGCGCTGGCACAAGGCGGCAAGAAGGTTGTACTGGTGGATACCGATATGCGCCGGCCGAGCGTTTTTTGGCGGCTCGGTCTGAGCGATCGCAAAGGCCTTTCAGAGTACCTTACTGGCCTTGAGCCGTTGGACGGAATCATTCAGACACACAAGACGCTTCCTTCACTTGATGTGATTCCTTCGGGCATCTGTCCGCCGCTTCCTGCGGATCTGCTCGCCTCCGATCAGATGAAAAAGTTTGTCGAGGCGCTTCGAGGGCGTTATGAGTATGTGATCTTCGACTCCCCGCCGGCGCTCTCCGTCACTGACCCGCTGATTGTTGCTTCGGTGGCGGATGGACTGGTTCTTGTGATTCGCCAGGGATACTGCACGCGAGCAATGCTTTCGCGCGCCGGCGAGATCTTTCGCGACGTAGGAGTAAAGGTATACGGATTTGTTCTAAACGGGGTGGATGCAAGCCTTCCCGAGTACTACGGTTATCTCGGGTATTACTCGTATGACTATAAGAACTAACATGCAATGGATAAGTAATGAGAGGAGGTTGGATGGCCGGCATGGTTAGTTTCGAACTTCGCATCCTGTTCCTTGCGGCATCTGTGTTGGGCCTTTGCGCTCCTGCGCTGGGGCAGTATACGGGAGCTGCCCCTGCATCTCCGCAACGGGCAGCCAGTGCGCCAGCGTCGTCGATGCATGTCAATTACGACGACGTGAAGATCGCACCTGGCGACGTGATTTCCATATCGACCTATGGAGTGCCAGAGCTCACGACAAACGGACAGACGTCCGCGGGCACAATCTTCAATTCGTCCCCGGCCATTCTTCAGGGGATCAAGGTTGGCGGAACGGGCGAGGTGGTGCTGCCCTATCTGGGCACCGTCAAGCTTGCCGGGATGACGGTTTCAGAGGCGGCCGACTATTTGAAGAGCGCGCTGAAACAGGGCGGCTTTCTCACGGACCCTCAAGTCAGCGTAGGCTTTGTCGATTCACCGACACGCGCGATAACTGTTCTTGGCGAGGTAATGAAGCCGGCGCCTGTTCCCGCATACGGGCAGATAAGGCTGCTTGATGTGATCAGCGCCTGCGGAGGCTTTACCCCTCTGGCCAGCCATACGATCACGGTGAAGCGGAAGGGGTCAGCGGATGCGATTACGGTTGACCTCGGCGCCGACCCCACTGCAGCCGGCAGCATCGACATTCCTTTGCTTCCCGGCGACACGGTGCTTGTTTCCAAAGTCGGCAGCGTGTTTGTGCTGGGCCAGGTGAAGACGCCGACCGCGATTCCACTTGCGTATAACACCCCAATCACGGTCTTGCGCGCAATCGCTATGGCCGGCGGGGTGAACTACGGGGCCGGATTGTCGAAGGCGAGGATCATCCGCACCAACGCTGACAGCCAGCATGTGGAGATTCTGCTCGATTTGAAGAAGATCATGTATGGAAAGCAGCAGGATGTCGCACTTCGTTCGGACGATGTACTGTTCATTCCGTCCAACGCATTTAAAGCATCGATTGCGGCAGGTGGCGCTGCGATTGCCGTTCAGGCGTTCTATGCGGCAACTCTCTATAAATAAATGGAACTCGGGGAGACGAATTTTGGTTTGTGCGGGATTTCGATGAACTGGCTTGAAAGAAATGTCAGGGCAGGGTTGAAATGGATAGGCCATTCAGGATAACCGCCGTAATGCTGTTCACCGCCATCACGTTTCTGGTGGCCGGAGAACTCGCGGCCGGCACTCAGCTTGAATTCGTTGCCATGATGGCCGGAACGATAGGCTGCATCGCCGTGACGTTTAACCTGCTTGGCGGGTTGAAGACAATCAGCGGGATAGGCTTTACGTGTTTCGCGCTTTTCACGATCGTAATCTCTCAGTTCGCGAAAGTCTTGTTTTTTGAGGCAGCCGACAAGAACCTCGAAGCGCCCAATCTGACCATCAAGGTTTACCTGGTCTTCTACTTCTGCATTATGGTGGGCACTTTCGTTTACGGGCGACTGCGTATCAGGTTAATCAAGCCCCTGGAGCCCGAGTCCGAAGCGCAGATTGATTTGCAGTACACGGTATCGCTGATTGCCGGGTTTTTCGGGAATGCGTTGTTTGTCTTCTACAATGCTCAAGTCTCCGCAGCAGGAAAAGCGGCCACAGGACACGGCGTTGGCCTCGCTCTTGAAGCCCTGCTCCCGTATTCTCTTGTATTGGCGGTGTTCTCAAGAATTCGAGAGAGTGACGGCGAGCACAGCTTTGGTCTGAGGGCCTTCATTCCATGGCTGTCGCTGGTAATTTTTGGGTTGATTGGAACCGGCCGCGGGCCAATCATGCTTCCGAGCATCATTTACGCCGTGACTTGCTATACGAGTGGATATCAATTCAAAAAAAGGCATTACATTGTCGGCATCACCGGCCTGATTCTATTCTTTGCTTTCATCTCTCCAATTGAAATCTATCTACGAGGAAACATAACCGGTGAAGACTTGAATAGCCGGATTGGAGACATCGTTACCGCCGTTCGAAACATGCCTAGTCTCGCAGTCGTCCGGCAATTCAGCAGGGGAGGCACCGGGAGCGGGTCGCGCGAAGAGTACTACGATCGTCCTGGAACCTTCGAGTTGAGCCGCGTTTCCGCTATCCGCGCAGATAGCAACATGATCAGTGCAACCTCCACGGGGTTTCACTATGGGTTCACGGCGCTCAAAATCGACGCCCTTCACAATGTGCCTCACTTTCTCTACCCAAACAAGCCGGAGGAGGATTCCGGCGGGTACCTGGGCCGAGTCACTGGCGTAAACGCAGACTGGGTCGATAACGAGGAAGTGATGATTACAGCCATCAGCGACAGTTTTGGAGCCTTCGGCTGGCTTGGTGTCGTTGTTGTGGGGGGGGTGGTGTACCCGGCCTGTTTCGTTTTGTACGAGAGCCTCTTCGACTTGAGGAAGCCCTGGGGCGTTTTAGCGCTTGGCGGCTTTGCTTACACTCTCTGGGGGGCAAACATGGGGTCATTGATGCTGATTCTGACCCGTACACCGCTCATTTTGATCGCGTTTTCGTACGTTGTGGGCGGCGTCGTAAGCATGATCCCGGTGAAGGGTGCTAAGGGAGAGAGGATGAGCGGTGCGTCTGCCTCGGAGGCCTAGATATTGAAGCTGCTTCGCACCAGTGGTGTGCCGGCAAACCTGCGCTGGAAGCAGGTGTTCCAACCCTCCGCATGTTCACCAATTTGTCGATAAGCTTCCGGTCCTCTTCAGAGCTTGGACAAGACCGGCAAGATTCTGGCTTTGCCAGTCGGACAGCCCCTCAGGTCATCGCACGCCGGAGGGGTCGGCCATGAGCAGTAATTTCTCCCTCTCACCTCGGCTTCTCCGATCCTTGATGCCAAGAAAGAACGCCTCCACAGTGCACCGGGACAGGGTAGCGATGCCGATGCTGAGTACGATGGCGAACAAGGCCATAATGACCTCGATCACCTCGATGTTTCCATTCAGGCCGACCATCCGATAGAGGGTGCGCGACTGCAGGAGATCGAAGATCGTTGGATGGATGAGGTAAAGGCCATAGCTGATAAATCCGAGGAATGTGAGGGGCCTCCACTCCCATACCCTCCTGCCCACCCCTGAGAGTGCCAAACCGATCAGGCTCACGGACATCAGAGCGGCCGCCGAGAAGGACCATGCGCTGGCGGTACCGACCACGCACAATACCAGAACGGAGACAGCCAGGGCGGCGCACAGCTTCGTCTTTGAATTCCTTCGCGCCTCCAGCTTCGGTCGCAAAATGGCGAATAGACTCCCAGCGGCAATCGCATCGAAGTGAAAGAAAGGGAATCGATACACCGTCTGCCACTGCGTCGCGCCGTCAAAGCCATGCGCAAACACGAGCAATCGCAGAAACGGGGACGCTATCAGAATGGCGAACAGCAGGATGGTAAAAGAGCGCTGGGAGAGGAATCGAACAGCCACCGGCCAGAACAAGTAGAACTGCTCTTCAATGCATAGGGACCAGGTGATCGAGGTCAGGTCTCTAAAGCAGAAAAGGCTCGGCACCCACAGGTTCTGAGCGAACAGCAAGCTGACCGCGAGCGGCGTCACGATCGTCAAAGGGTGCTCCTGCAAGTATGCAGAGTGCGCGACCAGATGTTGAAATGCTCCGAGGCGCGGCAAATTTCTGACTATCCCGTACATGAAGAGAATGTAGGTGTAATAGAGCGGCCAGATTCGCATCGCTCGCCGGTAGTAGAAGTTCCGGAAGTATTTCGGCTGCTCCCGCTCGCGAATCAGGATCGAAGTGATAAGGAAACCCGATAAGGCGAAGAACAGGTCTACGCCCATCGTCCCGAGACCAAGGAAGCTTAATTGGGGAATGTCTTTCACGATGGCCCCGGCATGGCAGAGAACCACGGCAAGAATGGCAATTCCACGTACGCCGTCAAGGGACTTGATATGAGCGGTACTCGACACGTGAATCTCCTCCCAGGACGATGCCCCTAGCTCTCCAGCGAAGGCTCCTGTTTTTATGCTGAATCTATTTGCCTGCGTTGCAACTCGAAGCACGAATGGACGGCGTTTGGCCATCCTCAGGTCGTTGATCGGTAATCAGCAGGTCGTCAGTTCAAGTCTGATCTTCGGCTCCATTGAATCTATTGTTCCGCGAGTGATTCTACCCGGATTGAATGAACGGGATCTCCCAACAGGAAAGACTTTGGGGCCGACGGTTCCGTTTCTCGCCAGTCAGCTTTCAAGTACTCCCCCAAGTAGCCATGCGGCGCTAACCTTCAGCACTGCGCGCCGCTCGGGTTAACCCGGCGAGATCACACTATGGAGTAGTGTATACATTATCAAGCCAGACTAGGACGCAGACAGGTCTCTTGCAAACACAAGGGCCAACCGCTGGTCAATCTTAGGGCTCAGTGATAAGGATAATCAGGCTTTGAAGTTGAATGAGGCTGATGGATGGTAAATCGGATACAAGATCTTTCTCGAGCTTCAGTTCCCCCCGGGTTCCGCGGACGGCCAGCCTGGTTTGTGCAGATGTGGTGGATTGCTCAATCGCTTCTTTTCCACACTTCGCCACAGATGTTTTACGGCTGGCGACGGTTTCTACTACGGCTGTTCGGAGCAAAGGTCGGCAAGGGAGTTCTGCTGCGGCCTTCAGTCACCGTGACCTATCCCTGGAAAGTAACTCTGGAAGACTGGAGCTGGGTGGGCGATTACGTCACCCTGTACTCGCTCGGCGAAATATTCATCGGGGAGAGTGCTGTAGTTTCACAGCACGCGTATCTTTGCACCGGCGCGCACGACTACGTTCGGCCGACATTCGATCTCTATGCGAAGCCTATCCGCGTTGAGAGCGAGGCATGGGTGGCAGCGCACGTGTTTGTTGGGCCGGGGGTCACGATCGGTCACGGGGCAGTGGTGGGCGCCTGCAGCGTAGCGCTTAAGGACGTTCCTGCTGGGATGATTTGCGCGGGAAATCCCTTGCGCGTTTTGCGCCCCAGGCCTACCAGCGATCTCTCGTCAGATGGTTGAGATAGCTGAATGGGTGGCACACCACGGCAGGTCGGAGAGGAACGGATTTTAGCGCGCTGGTTGCAGGGAATCGGAAACAGCACATGCTGACGAACGTTTCCAAACCCAAAGCCATGATCTCCAGTTATGACTGGATGATAGAGGCCGGGCAGGAAAACTTGAGAAGCTTTTTCGAAACGACATTAAGAAACACTCTGCCGCCGAGCGTGACAAAACAGACCATCCACCCTATCGCCGTACCTAATGCGGCGGGGCTGGAGTCCAGTTGAGTAGATACTTCTCGCAGATAGGCAAGCCCTTTCCCCTTGAGGAGGAGCTTAATGCCTGTCGACCTATGTTGAGATATGTGGTTGATTGTGACTTCAAGGCGAAGCAGGTTGGATGGGTAGCCCTTGTGAATCAAATTCGAATAGAGGGTCTCGAGAATTCGCCGCATCTGCGGAAACAACTCGCCATGCTTATTGAGGAATTTGGATGCCTGTTCTGGATGATCGCGGATCACTGCAACATTCGTCCTGGAGATTGCCCAAGGATAAGAGCGCCCGACGCGGCTCCAAAACTCGAAATCTCCCGCATACGGCATGTCAACCCGAAACCACCCGGCCCTTCTCACAGTCTCAGTGCGGACACTCACATTCGATAAATTGCCGGGTATGCAGCCAAAGATGAAGAAGAACAGGTCAGATTGTTCGGGAGCCACAATGGGAGGCAGAACAGGAGCCTCAAACCGGGAGTGACTTGAGTTGGAGTCCCGGTGATGATTACAGCGAAGAAAAGCAATTTCGGACGATAAGCCAGCCCACTGCTCTAAAAGCCTGTGGAGAGATCCCCCGTCGCTGAAGTAATCGTCCTGGCAAAGAAACTGGGTTAATTCGCAGCTTACCTTAGAAAAAAGAAAGTTCAGGTTTCCAAAAATGCCCAGATTCTCCTTTTGAAGGAAGACGGTAATACGCGGATCAGTGAGTTCCGAGAGGAAGTTCCGCGTCCCATCAACAGACCCATCGTCGCTGATTAGGAGCTCCCAGTCTTGATATCTTTGTGCCAAAACAGAATCAACAGCCTGTTTCAAATACTTCATCCCGTTATAAGTCGGCATCACAATGGAAATACGCATGGATTGTCCCTGATCGATCATTCGCAAAAGAGAAGAACTCGGCTGTTCATTGACTCGCCTACCGGATTCAGCCACAACAGGTTGGAGAGAGCGACGCGTGAGAGATTCGGGTCACCGGGTCACCAGCAGAGTTGCAGTTAGTGTAACTCAAGCGCAGGCCTACGGCGATCGAGCTGACGGCGGGCGGCTTTTCGGCGGAGAATGCCGCTGCATCAGCTGCATCCATGTGGCGAATCCGAAGATTGAGCGCATGGTAATCTTGAAGTGAGGTTTTACTGAGCCGTCGACCGAAGGAAGTACCTGGAACTGACCGTCCAATCCATTTGCAGCTTGATCCTGGGGAAGTGCGTTACTCACATTGGGACAGTTTTCTCCGGTTCGATGGCGGGGGAGGAAGGCCGTCGGTGGGATGTTCAACTACGAGGAATTGCGATGGCGAAGTACAGAATCAGCCCATCGAATAGGGACTTCTTGAACAGGCGGAAATGCTTCATAGAATCCTAAAAATGCTCGGCGCCCTTTTCACGGGAATGGGGCTCACGATATTCGCGCAGCTTCTGCTTCCGCCCGCGTTTCTCCACTTTTACGGAATGAGTCGTTACGGTGAGTGGCTTGTTCTCTCAGGAACGCTGGGCTATCTCTCTACGCTGAACTTCGGCGTGACAACGTATGCCAGCAATGAGTTAACGATGCTGCACAAGCGCGGCGAGCGTGAGAAGTACCGCCAGTTACAAGGCAGCACGCTCGCTCTTACGCTTGGGATGATATGTTTCGGCGTGCTGGTTTCGGCGCTTGTCTTCGTTGTTCCGATCGCGAAGCTGCTGCATCTCTCCACGATGAGTCAATCGGAAGTGGCTCTCACAGCGTTCTTCCTTGGCCTGCAAACCATGGTGCTTATCATTGCGGGTTATTTCGGCGGCTTGTTCATGGTGATCGAGGAATCGCATCGGGGGCTCACCTGGGGCAACATAAATTCCCTAGGTGGAACTCTGGCGGCCGTGGGGCTTGCCTCGTTCAGGGTTCGGTTTTCGACGCTTGCGATTGGACAGTTTGTATTCGTGGTCCTTCTGACAGGGTTTTGTGCGTTCGACCTGAAACGCAGGATCGGCGATTTACCGATCGGACTGCAGGGAGCCAACTGGAAGACAGCAAAGTCAATCATTGCGCCAAGCGGACAATTCGGGATGATTTTTGCGCAGCAGTTTCTGATTTTTCAGGCTCCGCTGATTATGCTGCAATGGATTGTCGGACCGAGGGTGGTTGTGCTTTTCAGCACCAGCAGGACGATTCTATCGACGGCGCGCCAATCTTTAGCGAAACTCACAAGCGCCATTGCGCCAGAGATCACCTTCAGCTATGCCAACCAGAATATGAAGAGACTGCTGAACATCTTCCACTATTCCGAAAAGGTGATTTTTGCCGGTATTCCTATTGCAAATCTCGGCGCGTATCTTTTTGCGCCAGTTCTTCTTGAGGTCTGGCTGCGCCGGCCCATGTTGTTTGATTCGTACACCTATGGCTTGATGGCATTGATTTCGGGCGCCATGAGCATGCGGGACCACAAACAGTTTTTCCAGTTTTCAACGAATCAACACAAACGCCTCTCGATCATTGTCTTCTTCGGAAACGTGTTGATGGTCGCGCTGAGCATACCATTCACGATTGAATTCGGGTTGAATGGCTTTCTTTACATGTGGCTGCTCTCGGAACTTGCGCAGATGGGGCTCATCTATTTTGAAAACAAGAAGCTGTTCAACCACGACCCATCGATCAGCATGATCCCGGTGTTGAAACTCGCCACGGTGATGGCGGTTTCGCTTCCTCTATGTGCGGCGATGCTCGCATTCGCGCGGCAACGGTCGTTGACGATGGTGGCAATAGTGGCCACAACGGGTCTTATCCTGCTGATTGTGGAGTGCTATTTTGTTTTTGGACTCAAGGATGTGATGAATGAGCTTCGAGTTCGGGTGCGGGATCGCGCCATTGAGATCACATAAATCCATGGCAAGGAACAAATTCAGCGTGAAGGTGTATTTGGATCGCGGGTGCGTGCTCAGGATGCATGGAATCCGGGAACGAGCGCCTCAAGAGCCGCGCGGAGACCTAGCACATTGTGGTCAAAGCTATAGTCCTGAATGATTCGCAGGCTCTCGACACCCATCTGCCGGCCGGTGTCGCCCGCAAGAACGCGCGAGAGGCTGTCGGCGAGGGCAGCGGTGTCGCCAACTGGAAAGACAAATCCGTTCTTACCATCCTGAACCAGGTTCTTGTGGCAGCCGACCTGGTCAGAGACCACGACGGGCCGGCCTGCATTCATGGCTTCATTCACCGCCAAGCCCCAGGGCTCGTCCGCGGACGGCAGAACGAAGACATCGCACAGGTCGTAGAGGCGTGGCATCTCGGACTGATTGCGGAACCCGAGAAAGCGTATGTCGCCGCGATTCGTGCGGGAAGCCTGCTGCTCCAGTGCGGCGCGTTGTTCTCCATCGCCAACGATCAGCAGGTAGGGCGCGGGCTGAGCGCCGCCAGTTTGAACGAGGCTGAGAAACGCTTCAAGCAGATCGCCGCAACGTTTGCGCGGTATAAGTTTGGCAGCAAAGAGGATCACCGGCCTGCCAGCCTGAAGGCCGAGGGAGCGGCGAAACTCTTCTCTGTTCTCCGACGCCGCGGAGCATTTCCGCTGGAAGAATTGATTGTCAACGGCGTAGCAGCAGGGGAAGATGGGAAGGCGATCTCGGAAGTAGCCGCTCCAATACGCAGCATTGTCGTCGCCCACCGCGAGCACAGCTGAAACGTAAGGGGCGAGCAGAGCAAAGAAAGCTCTTTTGACTAAGAGCTTCATTTGCGAGCGTGGGCGATCGTACGTCGTTGATTCGGCGCGAATCAGACGAGGGATCTTCATTGAGCGAGCGGCGCGGAGCGCCAGCAGATTCGTAAGATAGTTGTAACCGTGCACCCAAACGGCGTCGAAGTGACCTTCACGAAGAATTCTGCCGACGTGTCGATTGAGGGGACGAAGGAATGTCGGGGCCTGGCCATCGACGGCATCGCGAAGGACAGGCAGGAATTCATGTTCGTAGCCGGCAAGCAGGTCAGTGTCCCACTTGACGCGGACGCCAAACTCGTGGTCGAGGTGGCCGCGTACAGAAATGTCACATGCGAAGAAGACTTTAAGGTGAATGTCAGGCTCGCGTGCAATGCGACGCAGCAGGGGCGCCTGGTACTGGATTGGATGTGTGACAAAGTAGGCAAGGCGAAGCGGGTGTTGCTCGGAAAACCGCGAGGATAAGGGGGAGATCACTGTTGACACCGAGATTCTCTGAGGGCAGATAGGAAAACCCTGGCTAGCAATCGATGGGACGGAAGGACGCCCCGGTTGGTGAGGTCAGGTCAAGTATACCAAGGCAAGGGAAACTGGCAGTCTGGAGAGCAGATTAACCCTGGAAGAAACAACGATGTACTCTGCAGAAGAAAATCCCCCTGCTACTCGACACCAGACGAAATCTCCCGCGGAAGAGGAGAGGAGATGGGGGTAGGACGTTCGGAGGCGACACACCATCCAGCGATGAGTAGGCTGGGCGCACTGACTTGAGGCAGCTGGGCGAGGGCTGCCAATGTGGTGTAATGCACTTCCTGACCGGGCTGTGCGGCGTGCGAGATGACGGCGCAGGGAAAATCGGCGGGAAGGCCTTCCTGCCGCCACTCCTCAGCGAGCAGTTCCAGGTTGCGTCCGGGCATGTAGACGACGCGGGTGGCGTCTTCGATTTGGGGCAGGGGCGCGTTGTTGTGCGATTGGGCGTGGTGGCCGGTGGAGAAGGTGACGCTGGAGGCGCACCGGCGATCCGTGAGGGAGCGGCCCACCACGGCGGCCGCGGCGAAGGCAGCGGTGATGCCGGGGACGATCTCGAAGGGAACGCCGGCTGCGTTCAGCGCGTCGATTTCCTCGGCAGCGCGGCCGAAGACGAGCGGATCTCCGCTCTTGAGGCGGATGACTGAACGATCGTTGCGGGCGTGCTCGATCATCAATGCGTTGATCTCGTCCTGCATTATTCTTTTTGAGCCGCAACGCTTGCCGACATTCATGACCTCAGCATGCGGCGAGGCGAGCGCGAGAATTGCGGGCGGGACAAGATCATCGTGGAGAACTACATCGGCCTTCTGGATGGCACGAAGAGCTTTGAGGGTGAGAAGCTCCGGATCTCCGGGGCCAGCACCGACCAGGGATACGTTTCCGCGCTCTGCCGCGCCTTGGCCGGAAAGCGGTGCGCGAGCCAGTTGGCGCGAAGGGCAGGCATCTGAGTCGCAGATTTGCCGCTGGGCGAGCTGATGAAGCAGAGCCTTGCGGGCTTCGCCACGCGGATGAGTGGCGAGCACTTCGCGACGGAGGCTTCCCAGTGATTCAAGCCAGACGCCGAAGTCCCGAGGAAGCTGCTCATCGATCTCGCGGCGCAGACGCTGTGCGACGGCGGGGCTCTGTCCGGCTGACGAGATCGCGATTTGCAGATCGCCACGACTCACAACGGAACCGAAGTAAAAGTCGCAGTTCGGAACATCATCGACGCTGTTGCAGAGTACGCGCTTCTCAGTGGCTGACTTATAGACGGCCTGGTTTACATCGGAATCGTTGGTGGCAGCGATGACGAGGAACATTCCGTCGAGGTCCGCAGGATCCCACTTTTTCTCGATCCACTCGACCGCACCTTCAATGGCCATTTGTCGAATCTCAGGAACTGCTTCGGGCGCAACGATTCGCAGGCGAAGCCCGGTGGCGAGCAACGCCCCGATCTTCTCAAGCGCAATCTTCCCAGCGCCTACCAGAAGGCAGTCGCGGCCATCGAGCTTGAGAAAGATGGGAAGCATCGTCATGGCAGGTCCTTTAATCGGCGACCCCATGGGGGACGTGTCCGGTGGGTAGATCGCGTTCAGCGAAGTCGAGCGGGCCTCCGCTGAGGTAACAGTTCAGTTGTTCATTCGTATGACGAGTGAACCACGCGCGCAGGTTCTCGCCGAGGCCTCGGGTGGAGAGGTACTGGCGCAGCAGGCGTTCGATGGAGTCGGGCACTTCGGTGGCAAGGGCGCGATAGCCAACCGGCTCGGCGATAGCTGCGTGCAGTCCTACTGAACCGCCCATACAGAAGTAGTACGCGTCGACCAGAGCGCCTTCGTGCTTGATCTTCTTGCCTTCGAGGCCGATATCGGCGATCCAGTGCTGTCCGCAGCCGTTGGGGCAGCCAGTTACGTGCAGGCGGAGCTGCTGGTCAAATTCGGGAAGGCGGTCTTCGAGCTCATCCACAAGCCAGCGGGTGAAGCCCTTGGTCTCAGTGATGGCGAGCTTGCAGAATTCGGTGCCTGTGCAGGCAACCGCGCCTCGCCAGAAGGAAGAGCCGTCGACGTGGAGGCCGAGGAGGTTGAGCTTGCCTGCGAGTTCGGCGGTCTTTTGGTTGGGGACATCGACGATGACGAAGTTTTGCGAGACAGTTGTGCGCAGGGAGCCGCTGCCGTAAGCATCGGCGAGATCGGCAACAGCAATCAGCTGATCACCGCTCATGCGGCCGCGCAGCACGGATGCGCCGACGTAACTGAGGCCGGGCGTACGCTGCGGGTGAATGCCAGCGTGGTCGCGGTAGATGTCATCGGGGACATGCTCATGAACGGCGGGGAGGAGCTTGAAGTCGATGCGCTTCTGGATCTCATCGAGGAAGGTGGTGGCGGTCCAGCCGTGGCGCAAGAAAAGGAACTTCATGCGGGCGCGTTCGCGGCTCTCACGCAGGACTTGCTGCTCGCGGAAGATCTCGGCGATGGCCTGAACCACCGGCAAGACCTGTTCGGGGAGAACGAAGGCGTCAAGTCGGACGGCGAGATGCGGGTCCTTTGAGAGGCCGCCACCAACGCGCAGGGAGTAGCCGACCTGGCCATTGTGTTCGACAGCCGTAAGGGCAACGTCGTTGATCTCGGGGTGGGAGCACCAAGAAGGGCAGCCGGTGACCGAGATCTTGAACTTGCGGGGCAGGTTGTAGAAGTCCTCATTGCCGCTGAGGAGGCGAGAGACTTCGAGAGCGATTGGGGAAGCGTCGACGATCTCGTCGTCGGCCACACCGGCGAGCGGGCAGCCAGTGACGTTGCGGACAACATCGCCGCATGCGCCTTTGGGCGAGAGGCCGATGGCATCGAGGGCGTCAACCACTTCGGGAAGCGATTCAATGGTGAGCCAGTGAAGCTGGATGGCCTGGCGCACGGTGATGTCGGCAAGGTTGCGGGCGTGTTTCCTGGTGAGGTTACCGATCACACGCATCTGATGGGAGGTGAGGATGCCGTTGGGGACACCAATGCGCATCATGAAGTAGTCGGAGGTGACGCCCTCGCCGCCCTTGCCTCCGGTGACGCCGGCTCCGTCACCCTGGGTGTAGATCCCCCACCACTTGAAATAGAAGCTGGCCCACTCGGGAACAACGCTGGAACGGCCTTCGCGGGCGAATGCGCGCACCTCGTCGAAGACGGCCCACGGGTTCTTCTCGCGCTTCAGGCGTTCGGATTTCTGGGCCTTTGTCTCTTTGGCTGGAACAAGTTCGCTCATGGATTCCTTCTGGGGACTGAAATAGAAAACCCGCGGCAGCATGGCTGGGTCGCGGGCAAACTAGAATCTTGGATTTCTGTCAGGTGCTTAGACCCAAGTCAACTGCGCGCGCGGAGCGACGTACAGCAGCGACAACAGGACCTAGCTTTCATATTCAGATGATATCGGCAAGATGGAGAAAAAAGCAAATGGGATTATTTATAGGTGGCGAGTGCCGCTAACCCGGAGCGGGCGCGCTCATTGGCCTGCAACTCGTCCAGAATCATCTTGGTGGCTACGACGACCCCCTGTTCAGCGACGGGCGAAAGGCTCATCCGGATAGGCTGGTGCGGGTCGATGGTGATCGCGTAGAGGATGATTTCGTGGGTGCTGCCATGAATATAGAAGACGTCGAGCAGGTCTTTCATGCCGACATCATGTGCGGTGAGCGTGGGAGGGTAGTCCCGCGAAAAGCGGGGGGTGGTGCGGGTGACGGTGCCGATGGGATTGTCGTCGTTTGCAGCATCGATAAGGATGATGCGGCCGGCGGACTCCAGCGGCTCAAGGAGCGTGAAGGCGCCGGTACCGCCATCGAGGCACTCGATATCGGGGGGCAGAGGGAGCTTTTCGAGCTCCCTCACCACGTATACGCCGATGCCTTCGTCGCCCATGAGAACGTTGCCGAGTCCGAGGACCAGCGTTTTGAGTTCAGGACTATTTTCCACGATTCTCCCGGTCGAACTTCCATCCGCCAATGATCGAGGATACCGTACCGCGGCCCTCGATGTAGTCGTGATAGAAGGCAAGGTAGATGTGGACGATGATGAAGGTTACAAAGAACCAGAGGAAGAGGTGGTGCCAGAAGCGCACCGCAAACTCTCCGCCCATGAGGGGAACAATCCAGGTGAACATCCGCGGCAGCCAGGAACTGCTCATACTGGAGTAGAGGGCGAACCCGGTGATGGTCTGGAAGACAAAAGCCAGAAAAGTGCCGAAATAGATGAGGCCAGCCAGAGCGTTGTGCCCGGTCGAGATGGGCCCGTGCATTTTGGTTTCAAGCACGTCGGCTTTGATGACGTCGACAATCTCCTGCCGTTGCGATTTTTTCAGCGGAAAGAAGGCACTCCACCGAGCGTACTTGTTGCCAACGAACCCCCAATAGAGCCTTGCCAGAAAGTTGAAAACATAAACATACGCGGCTGCGAAGTGAATGAAACGCACCCATCCGAACCAATACTGCTCGTATGCTTCCGGCGCGTTGAACAGACGGATCGGGGCGCCGATCAGGTAGCCGGTGACGCACAGAGCCACCAACGCGATCGCGTTGATCCAGTGGTAGGCCCGTACCGGCAGTTCCCACACATAAATCCGCCGGTACTCGACTGGCGCGCTGCCATTTGCTGTGAAGACGTCTTTGACGCCAATGCCTGGAGTACTCATAGCCCTCACTCAAAAGAAACTTGGTTGAGGTGCCGGCCCTGCGGGTCGTAGAGGTGGACGGCGCAGGCCAGGCACGGGTCAAAGGAATGGATGGTACGAATGATCTCGACCGGTTCGTCGATCTTTGCAACAGGCGTACCGATCAGCGCCGCTTCAAACGACGAGCGCTGTTGGCTGGCATCGCGCGGGGAGCCATTCCATGTGGTCGGGACAACCAACTGATAGTTGTCGATGGCGCCGTTCTTGATCTTGATCCAGTGCGCCAGCGCACCGCGAGGAGCCTCGACGAGTCCAACGCCTTCGGATTCGGCCGGCCAGGTCTTCGGATCCCACTTTTCACCGTTGAACGTAGAAACTTCGTTGATCTTGACGCGCCCCATCAATTCGCCGAAGAACTCCTTGAGCCAGATCATGGCCAGGGCCGCGTCCAATCCGCGAGCCGCGGTGCGGCCCAGCGTACTGAACAACGCGTCAACCGGAACGCCGAGCTTGCCCAGCGTGTCCTTGACCAGCTCCTGCACATCGGTGTGGCCGGACGCGTACGACACCAGCAGGCGCGCCAGTGGCCCAACTTCCATTGGATTTTCTTTCCAGCGCGGGGTCTTCAGGAAGGAGTACTTGCTGAACCCTTCGAGCGTTTCAAAGGGCGGCTTGGGACCTGAATACTTGATTTGGGTTTCGCCGGCCCAAGGATGAATGCCGACGTTGTCGCCTTCCGCGTAGGTATACCACGAGGAGGCGATGTACTCCTTGATCTCCTGTGAGTCGCGAGGGTTGACCGGATGCACAGTGCTCAAGTCGCGATTGAGCACGGCGCCGCGCGCATACTTGAAAGCTTCGGGATGGTTGTAGCCCTTGGTGGGAAACTCCCCGTAGCAAAGGTAGTTGTGGAGCCCGCCGCCATACTTCGACCAGTCCTTGTAGAACGAGGCGACGGCCAGCAGATCAGGAATGTAAACCTGGTTGATGAACTCGTCGGCCTGGCTGATTAGTTGCGAGACCAGGTTCAGCCGTTCGGAGTTGATGGCCGCCACTTCATTCAAGTTGATGGAACAGGGCACGCCGCCGACCAGGTAGTTCGGATGCGGGTTCTTTCCGCCGAACACCGCGTGAATCTTGACGATTTGCTTCTGCCATTCGAGAGCATCCAGGTAGTGCGCCACCGCGATCAGGTTGACTTCGGGGGGCAGCTTGTAGGCGGGATGGCCCCAGTAGCCGTTGGCAAAGATGCCCAGGCCGCTGGCGGCAAATTGCTTGATCTTGTCCTGCACGCCGGTGAAGTAGGCCGGGGTGTTCTTGTCCCACTTGGAGAAGGACTGAGCGATCTCAGCGGCCTTCTTCGGATCCGCCTTCAATGCGTTGACGATATCCACCCAATCAAGCGCGTGAAGATGATAGAAGTGGATCACGTGGTCCTGCACGTACTGGGTGGTGAGCATGATATTGCGGATCAACTCCGCAGTGGGAGGCACAGAGATGCCCAGCGAATCCTCAACTGAGCGGACGCTGGCCAGCGCATGCACCGTGGTGCAGACGCCGCAGACACGCTCGGTAATGGCCCAGGCATCGCGTGGATCGCGGCCGATGAGAATCTTCTCGAGCCCGCGAATCATGGTGCCTGAACTGAATGCGTCGGTGATGACGCCGTTTTCCACTACTGCCTCAACGCGCAGGTGGCCTTCAATGCGAGTTACCGGATCTACGACGACGCGTGTCATAGCTGTTTACGACTCCTTCTGATCTTCTGCGTGGACTTCCGCGATCACTTTTCGTTTGCGTACGTTGGTCGCCACAACGTGTGCCGCGACTCCTGCCAGCGTGGCTACCCCTACAACCGTGCCCACTGTATCGGCAGTGCTTTCCACGCCGAATCCGGGGAACGAAGCCAGATGCTGGTAGAACGGACCGTTGTCCCAGAAGCCGGCTTCGCTGCAGCCGATGCAATTGTGGCCCGATTGGATGGGATAGCTGGTGCCTTCGTTCCACTTCACCACTGAACAGGCGTTGTAAGTAACCGGACCCTTGCAGCCCATCTTGTACAGGCAGTAACCTTTTCGCGCGCCGTCGTCGTCCCAGGACTCGACGAACAGTCCAGCGTCGTAGTTGGCCCGACGGTAGCAGGTGTCATGGACGCGGCGGCCGTAGAACTCCTTTGGACGGCCCTGCGAATCCAGCGCCGGGACCTGACCAACCACCAGCAGGTGCGTGACCACCGCCATCATGACGTCAGCGATGGGCGGACATCCCGGCACATTGATAACCGGCTTGTCCACCAGCTTGTAAATCGGCGTAGCCCCGGTCGGGTTCGGCTTTGCAGCCTGGACACAACCGTTCGAAGCGCAACTGCCCCAAGCCACAATGGCGGCTGCGTCCGCGGCAACGGTCTGGAGGATCGACTCGGCTGTCTTGCCGCCGATCATGCAGTAAACACCGTCGTCCTTGGTTGGCACGGCGCCCTCGACGAGGACGATGTACTTGCCCTTGTTGTTCTTGAGGGTGTCGCTCAGGCTTTTTTCTGCCTGGAAGCCGGAGGGGGCCATCAGCGTCTCTGTGTAGTTCAGCGACAGCACGTCCAACAGTGCGTCGGCCACAATGGGGTGCGATGCGCGAATAAATGATTCGCTGCAGCAGGTGCATTCCTGAAAGTGCATCCAGACGACCGCGGGTTTTTCCTTCTTTTCAAAGGCCGAGACCACCTGGGCCACGCCGGATTTTCCAAATCCAGCTACGGTTGCGGCTGTAGCGCAGAACTGTAAGAAGTCCCTGCGGCTGTAGCCCTTCTGCTGCATGTTTTGCCAAATGGAGTTACCCATGCCTACCTCGCTCAATGTGCCGGTTCTGGTGAGGTGGCTCACAGCTGATCGCTGACGTGAGATACATCACCGTCTGACGTTGGCTAAAGTACGCATTGGAAACGACAGCTCGCTGTGCGCCCCGTCACAGTTCGATGGTTGCGAATCTGTGATCCAGATCAAAGGAAGAGGGGTGGATTTCAGCGTGGAAGCGCAGAATCTGTGAGATACCTCACATTCTCAGAGGAATTGGATGTTGAGGCAGGAGAAGTGAGTGGGCTCTGACGCTCTTAACCTTTGGGGTTCTCGAGAGCTCCGGTGAGACTTGCGACACGTTCAACCTGGTGGCTACGGCACCAGGAATCGAGCCCGCGGGCCAGCCGCTCCACCGCTCGCGGGTCGGCGTAGCTGGCGGTGCCAACCTGCACGGCTGTGGCGCCGGCCAGCAGGAATTCCACCGCATCTTCCGGTGTGACGATGCCGCCCATGCCGAGGATTGGAATGGAAACAGCGCGGGCGGTTTCGTAGACCATGCGGAGTGAGATGGGCTTGATGGCCGGGCCGGAGAGGCCGCCGGTGACATTGCTGAGCCGGGGAGTACGAGTCTCGGTGTCGATGGACATGGCGAGGAAGGTATTGGTGAGGCTGACGGCATCGGCCCCGCCCGCGGCGCAGATCCTGGCCATGTGGGCAATGGATGTGACGTTGGGCGAGAGCTTAACGATCAGGGGGCGCTGCGCGGCCGCCCGGGCCCGGCTGACAAGATACTCAAGCGAGCCGGGATCGGACCCAAAGGCCATGCCGCCGGCGTGGACGTTGGGACAGGAGACGTTGAGTTCGTAGGCGGCGATGCCCTCGGCCTGATTGAGTCGCTCAATTACGCTTACGTATTCGCCGACGGTGTAGCCGAAGACGTTGACGATGACTTTGGCCTGGGGGTACTTCTTGAGCGGGGGGAGTTTGCGCTGGAGGAAATCCTCGACCCCGACGTTCTGGAGGCCGATGGCGTTGAGCATGCCGGCAGCGGTCTGGATGATCCGCGGCGGGGGATGACCGGCCATGGGCTCCAGAGAAATGCCCTTGGTGACGAATCCGCCGATCTTCTCCAGCGAGACGATCTCTTCAAATTCAATGCCGTAGCCGAAGGTTCCACTGGCGGCGATCACGGGATTCGCCAGTTCGATGCCGGCGAACGAAACTCTCATGTCGGGTTTCACGCGTGGGTGTCTTCCTTGACCAGAACGGCTGCTCTAACAATCTTACTAGCCCTGGAGCCAGCTCCCGGCTGAAACGGAACGGAGCCGACGCCAAACCCGACGTCGTTCCTTGAGAATGGAAGGATGGGAGAAAGGTGAGATGAAATCCAAACTGCCCGACAACGCACTCACGCTGGCAGCCCTCGGCATACTGGCCTTCGTAGTTGCCGACGTGACGCATGAGGCGCTGGGGCATGGGATTGCGATTTTGGCATTCGGCGGCAAGCCTGTGCTTCTGACCTCATGCAACATTGACCACAGCGGGACCATCAACCGGTGGATTCCCGCGGCGGGTGGAATCGCCAACCTTGTTGTTGGATTTCTTGCGCTGGTGGCCATCCGTCTCAGCAGGAAGGCTTCGCCCCACCTGCGCTACTTCTTTGTATTAGCGGCCAGCTTCAATCTCTTCTTCGCTGCCGGGTATCCGATCGCTTCGGGCATTGCGGGTTTTGGGGATTGGGCCGCAGTCATAGCCGGATGGACTCCAATCTGGGCGTGGCGAGTCTTGCTGATCGCCGCCACGCTCATCCTCTACTGGGTATTTCTTCGAGTTGTTGCCAGGGCCATCCGACCCTTTGGAGGATCAAATGAGCCTGAGGACATCTCCCGGTTGCGGCGGATCACGGTTATTCCTTACGTTGCAGCAATTGTCGCAGCAACTCTGGCTGCCGCTCTGAACCCTAGCCGCAACTTTGGAACGATGCTCGGTGGAATCATGGCCGCAGCAGCCTCTTTCGGCCTTACCCAGATGGACAACTTCCCGCAAGCTGGTACTGCGAAGGCGTCGGTGCCTCCAGCGGGACCGATTACGCGCAGCGTGCCCTGGATTGTGGCGGGAGCGGTTGTGTTGGTCTTCTTTGTGGGAGTGTTGGGTCGAGGAATTCGATTCTCACCCGGAATGTGAAACGCAGAACACATCTCGAGGCGGAGAACTCCGCTTCCCGTCCGCAGCGTCTGGCGTTTCCATTCGCGCGATTGATCGAAGAAACGGGGCAGGCCAACTGGCCTGCCCCGTTTCGGTTCTCAGCGTCGTTTATGCCGTAACAGGCACCGCAGCTTCGACCTTAACTGGGGTGAGCCAGCCAAAGCGGTCGGGCTTGAGGCCGTTGGCGATGCCGAAGAACTCGTCGGCGATGCTTTTGGTGATCTCGCCGGGCTTTCCGTCACCG
>Ga0302197_10000924_pt1 | contig 29370 bp, 30 predicted proteins | sample II_Bog_N2_1_FD_193526 | JGI IMG/M metagenome (GOLD analysis project Ga0302197, IMG submission 193526) | Peat permafrost microbial communities from Stordalen Mire near Abisko, Sweden - II_Bog_N2_1 | ecosystem: Environmental > Terrestrial > Soil > Wetlands > Peat | place: Sweden: Abisko... | reverse complement strand
CGGACCGGGCGCAACTTTGAATACTTCGGCGAAGATCCGTTTCTCTCCTCGGCGATTGCCGTGGGGTACATCGATGGGATGCAGAAGCAGGGAGTGAGCGCAACGATTAAACACTTTATGGGGAACAACTCTGAGTTTCTGCGCCACGACTCGGACTCGATCATCGACGAGCGGACGATGCGGGAGATTTATCTGCCGGTGTTTGAGAGCGCGGTGAAGAAAGCCAAGGTGGGAGCGATCATGGACTCCTACAACCTGACCAACGGCGTGCACATGACGCAGAACGGCTACATGAATATCGATGTAGTGCGCAAGGATTGGGGCTTCAAAGGCGTGATGATGAGCGACTGGGTGGCCACTTATGACGGCGTTGGCGCGGCCAACGGCGGGCTGGACATCGAGATGCCGAACGGCGCTTTCATGAACCAGAAGAACCTGCTGCCGGCGATCAAGGACGGCCGGGTTTCAGAAGCGACGATTGACGAGAAGATCAAGCACATTCTGAACCTGGCGGAGCGGTTTGGCTGGCTCGACAGGCCGCAGACGGACAACTCGCTCTCTGTTTACAACGCAAAGAACGATGAGGTCGCTCTGGAGGCTGCGCGGGAAGGCGCAGTGCTGCTGAAGAACGACGGGCACCTGCTGCCGCTGGACAAGAGCAAGGTGAAGTCGATTCTGGTGGTGGGACCGAATGCGTATCCAGGTGTGCCGGTTGGCGGCGGCAGCGCAGGGGTGCGGCCGTTTACGCTGGTGAGCGATCTGGAAGGAATCCAGAAGGCTGCGGGGCAGGATGTGACGGTGTTCTACGATCGCGGGTTGCCGACGGTGCCGGACCTGGCGCGGGAGACACAGTGGTTTACGGAGGCGAACGGCGGAAAGCCTGGCGCGACGCTGGATTCGTTTGACAACCTGGACCTGTCGGGAACCGCAAAAGCCACAAAGGTGGTGCGGAATATCAACGACCTGGGAATGAGCTGGGAGACGCTGGCGGCCGATCCAGAAGCGGCGATGGCGCTGTTCATGGCGAACCAGAAGCACGAGACGAGCCGGCGCTGGACGGGGTATTATCGCGCGGCAACGGACGGACCGTATGAGGTTGTGCTGGAGGGTCCGGGCGAAGGCGGCGGGAACCGCTTGTTTGTGGATGACAAGCTGGTATTCGACAACTGGAAGCTGGTGCGGGCATTCCAGCCGCATGCAACGCTGCAACTGACAGCGGGGCCGCACAAGGTGGTGGTTGAGGACTACCAGAGCGGGCCGATCGGCGGGAAGATTCGCGTGGCGATTGCGGACCAGCGGACGCTGGTGTCGGCGAAGGCCAAGGCGCTGGCGGCGAAGGCCGATGTAGTGGTGATTGCCGCGGGATATGACGGCGCAAGCGAAGGCGAGGGCGGCGACCGGACGTTCGATTTGCCTTTCGGCGAAGACGAGATGATTCGCGAGATATCGGTGGCGAATGCGCACACCGTTGTGGCTGTGACTTCGGGTGGCAATGTGGACTCGAACGCATGGCTGGAGAAGATTCCGGCTTACCTTGAGACGTGGTATGGCGGCCAGGAAGGCGGCACGGCGCTGGGAGAGATATTGTTTGGCGCGGTGAATCCTTCGGGGCATTTGCCGGCGACGTTTGAGCGGAAGCTGGAAGATAACCCGACCTTCAACAACTACTATCCAGAAGGCGATTCGATTCGGGTGGTGTACAAGGAAGGCGTGTTCGTGGGCTATCGCGGATACGAACAGAATGGCGTGAAGCCGCTGTATCCGTTTGGATATGGGCTTTCGTACACGACGTTCAAGTATGCGAACCTTGCGGTGGCGCCGGTGGCAGGTGGATTGGGGCCGCATTACAAGGTTTCATTCGACGTGACCAACACCGGGCAGCGCGCCGGAGCAACGGTGGCGCAGGTGTATGTTGCCGAGGCTCATGCCAGCGTGCCGCGGCCACCGAAGGAGTTGAAGGGCTTTGAGCGGGTTGCGTTGAAGGCGGCCGAGACGAAGCATGTGAGCGTCGAGCTCGACGGACGGGCGTTTGCCTTCTACGACGTAGCTGGGAAGGACTGGAAGGTCGACGGTGGTGAGTTTGGAATTCTGGTGGGAGACAACTCGGCGGACACACCGCTCTCGAGCAAGGTGCAGGTTAGAGAGACGATGGTGGAGTAAGGACGCCGCGACATTAACTGGACCGTAATTACCATCGGACCCCCATGAGGCGAATGCTTCCTGGGGGTTCTGATTTTGAGGCGGACGAGGGCTGGTGCGGGCGCGGCAAGCGTGAAGAACAGGATAGAGCGATCTCCGAGCAGGGCGGCCAACCGAGCGGAACTGCTTACGATTCGAGAACGAAAGCATTTTCACACTTTCTTTGTTCTCTTTTAGTTACTGTGCTCTCGGGTGAGCGAGTTGTCGTTATCTTGCGTCTTGTAAGGTGATTGGAGGCTGATATGTTCAAGTATTTCTTGGCGTTTTCGCTTGCTGTTCCATTGTGCGGTTACAGCCAGAGCTACGCCGACTCACCCTTTTATAGGCCGGCGTCGACCATTCCGGCAACAGCGCATGTAGAGGGATACTCCCATGGGAGTATCAAGGCAAATGGCGTCGTCATCGACCTTTCAGAATCGGTGCCATCGTCTTCTCCTGACTTCGACGAAATTCGGGGCTGGTCTGTTTGGGCAGGCGCTGATAGGACCAAACCTTCCCAGACTTTCCGTTTCTATATCCTCTACGACCACTTGAATGTCGCCTTCGGGTACGATCTGTTGGCGGAGCCCATCGAGGGCACAGACAAGATCAGGTGCACTTTCAGCGCCTTCAGCAATCCACCCGACAGCATCTCGCTTCTGAGCAGAGGCGTTGTCCCCGCTGCATTACCGGCGGACCTGACTCCGCTGGTGATCAAATCCGGCGATGTAATCTCAATCGCGACTCTCCCACTCGGCCGCGGCAGGATCGCGGTGGTCCACTACCTTCGCCTGACCCGGACCGATATCACGCCTGTCTCAGCTGAATAATGAGCGATCTTTAGAGTGGCTGCAGTCACGTGGCGGAAGGCATCGAAATCACTGCGACTGTGTCATCGCCAAGCCTGAACTCTGCGACTGCGCAGGTATCCTACCTTCCCGAATTAGCGGGCTGCGGAATTTAGTATAGCCTGAAGTTTACAGCGACCCAAATGCGCGCGTTGACGGGCTTGCCGTCTTTCGTAGCGGGTTTGAAGCGGTAGAGCTTGACGGCTGCGAGGGCTTTCTCGTCGAGGCCCATAGCTTGCAATCAACTACGTTTTTCGCATTTTGGTATACTTGTCTGGTCCCGGAAGGGGTGGGTCCTCCCGGGGGTTTGGCTACTTGACCAGTAGCGCCAGGACGAGGATAACGAGTGCCACTACGAACCGCCAGTCAATGGCGATGGTAACGGCGACTCGCATCCAGGACGATTTCTCATCCAATCGCCTCACCTCCCATGACCACCCCACGGACGAAGACCAGTCCGCGGGGACCCCGGTTTGGCACGGCCCGCAGCTCGCTGAAGACGGCCTGCGGACCGACGGCCCGCTCTTCCGGACCGATCTTTCCGCCGCCGTTCCCACACTCGCAAAAGAAGCGGCACCATTCTACCGCGGTCATTCTGCGGCTTAATGTGATGTGCATTCGTCATGGCTGACCGCAGCCCCTCGCCTTCTACGAAATAATGGGGAGATGCAGAAGTTGAAGGAGTCACTGGATTTTGTTGGAATCGATTTCGGGACAACCAACAGCTCCGTGGCGCTGATCGAGGGCGACGCACCTGTTCAGCTTGCGAGGTTTCCCTTTCTTGGTGCGCAGACCGAGTCGTTTCGCTCGGTTCTCTATTTCGAACAGTTCAAAGCGCCTTCTGGGGTGAAGCGGACCCATTCGCTGACGGGGCCGGCAGCAATTGAGCGTTACCTTGAGGCGGACGAAAAAGGCAGGCTCGTCCAGAGTCTTAAATCGCATCTGACCAACCGGCAGTTGACCGGCACGGAGATCTTTGGACGGCGGCACAAGCTGGAAGAGATTCTTTCGCGCCTGATCGGCGATCTGCGAAAGCAGGCCGAGAAACAGTTCGAGCGGCCAATACGGCGCGCAATGGTGGGTCGGCCGGTGCAGTTTGTCGGCGCGGAGTCTGAGGAGGACAACGAGTTTGCCGAAGCGCGGTTGCGAGAGGCTTTCATTCTTGCGGGGTTTGAACAGATCGAATTTGAGCTGGAGCCGGTGGCTGCGGCCTCTGCGTATGAATCCACGCTGGATCGTGAGGAACTGCTGCTGATCGGCGACTTTGGGGGCGGCACGAGCGACTTTTCGCTGCTGCGGGCGGGGCCGGAAGTCCGACGCCGCGGACGAACGAGTGAGGACCTGCTTGGAAATGGTGGCGTTGGACTGGCGGGAGATGCATTTGACGCCCGAATCGTGCGCAAGCTTGTGTCCCCTGCCCTCGGATCGGACTCCGAAGCGCGGTCGCTGAACAAGCTTCTTCCCGCCGTTCCCGCATGGATCTACGCCAACCTGGAACGGTGGCATTATCTTTCGTTTCTGCGGAACAATAATGTGAGGGAGATATTGAAGAGCGCGCGGGCTCGGGCGCTGGAGCCGGAAAAAATCGAGGCGTTGATTGGGATCATCGACGAGGATCTTGGCTACCAGCTTCATCAGAGTGTGCAACATGCCAAGTACGAGCTTTCCCTCGCAGAATCAACAGAGTTTCGCTTTCGAGACACACCGCACAGCCATGCCAGCATCGACCTTCGGATTCCCATCACGCGGACGGAGTTTGAAATCTGGATCGCCGAGGAGCTGCTCTCGATCGAGGCTTGCATTGACTCGCTTTTGCGCAACGGCGGCGTTGATGCGAGGGAGGTGGACCGGGTCTTCCTGACGGGAGGAACTTCGTTTGTGCCAGCGGTGCGTCGGATTTTCTCGAAACGATTTGGGGAGGATCGTATCCGCGCCGGGAACGAGTTTACTTCGGTAGCTCACGGGCTGGCATTGCGCGCGGTTGAGGTGTTTGGCGGGGCCTCGTAGCCGGGTGAGAATCCCGGCTGGGAAAATACCTGTTGCAACGAATATCTGACTCGTGCATCTAAAGGTAGGTAAGGACAAAGAGGAGGCGCGACCATGTCACTGCGACCGGTGAAAGAGATTTTGAACACGAAGACAACCATGGAAGGGGCGGGGGTAAAGCTGGAGCGTGCGTTCGGCTTTGGCAAAACAAAGGAGTTCGATCCGTTCTTGCTGCTGGACGACTTCAGGAACGATAATCCGGCGGATTATTTGGCTGGGTTTCCGTGGCATCCGCATCGGGGGATCGAGACGATCACGTACGTGCTGGCCGGCGAGGTGGAACACGGCGACAGCCTGGGCAACCGCGGCAAGATGGGCGCGGGCGACGTGCAATGGATGACAGCGGGCAGCGGGATTCTGCACCAGGAGATGCCGAAGGGCGACGCGGCGGGGCGGATGCATGGGTTTCAGTTGTGGGCGAACCTTCCGGCGGCGCTGAAGATGACCGAGCCTCGTTATCAAGACATACCGTCAGCAGCGATTCCCGAGGTGACGGAGGACGATGGGACGAAGGCGCGGGTGATCTGCGGCGATTTCTGGGGCAAGCAAGGGCCGGTGAATGGGGTGGCGACGGACTCGGTGGTGGCAGCGCGCTACGTGGACATCTCGGTGGCGCCGGGCAAGAAGAAGCGCATCCAGGTGGAGACGACGCGGAATGCGTTTGCGTATGTCTTTGCGGGAGCGGGGAGTTTTCGAGATGCTTCGGCTCCGCAAGCAGTGCTGACGGAGAGCGGCGTGGATCCGAATGCAGCCCCGGTGTATGACGCGAAGAATCATTCGCTGGTGCTGTTTGACCGGGGTGACGAGATCAGCGTGCAGGCGGGGCCGGAGGGGATTCGCTTCCTGCTGGTCTCAGGCAGGCCGCTGGAGGAGCCGGTTGCGTGGTACGGGCCGATCGTGATGAACACGCAGGCTGAGCTGAACCAGGCGGTGCGCGAGTTGCAGAGTGGGAAGTTTATTCAACATCGGTGAGAGGGCCGATGGAGTTAGAAGCGGCCAAGCCGGAGATCATTTGTTTGGGTCGCTTTTTGCTATACTTGCAGTGTCCCGGAAGGGTGTGGGCCCTCCCGGGAGTTTGGCTACTTGAGCAGTAGCGCCAGGACTAGGATCACGAGCGCTGTTACGAACCGCCAGTCAATGGCGATGGTAATTGCAACTCGCATCCAGGACGATTTCTCATCCAATCGCCCTCACCTCCTTCGCGTTAGCACGGCCCGCAGGTCGCTTACGACGGCCTGCGGACCGACGGCCCAATCTTCCGGGCCGATTTTTCCGCCGCCGTTCCCACACACGCAAAAGAAGCGCAGACAGTCTACAACTTGGATTTCATTCCGACGTGTGCTTTGCTTCACATGCGAATAAAAACACGCTCGCGATTTGAGGTGGGACTTTCCTGCTGATGCCTGGGATTACGCTTCCACCGGCAACTCCGCCGAGAGGATATTCATGGGCGTGAGGCCGCGCTGGCGCATGGCGCGCAGGCTGAGCGCGTCGTGGCGCTTGGCGAGGCGATGGCCGTTGTGGTCTACGACGAGGCGGCAGTGGAACCAGGCGGGATCGCTAAGCCCCAGGGCGCGATTGAGCAGGATTTGGCGGGCAGTGGACTTGAGCAGGTCGGCTCCGCGCACAACCTCGGTAATGCCCATGGCTGAGTCGTCGGCGACGCAGGCGAGCTGGTAGCTTGGTACCCCGTCACGACGCCAAACAACGAAGTCGCCAAAGTCGCGGCCGGCGACGAAGCACTGCTTGCCGAGGTTGATATCGTCGAACTCAATGACCTCGCCATCGGGCACACGGAAGCGCCAGTTGTAGCCTTGGGGCTGTTCGAGTTCGCTGACCGTGGGACCGGGAAGCTGGGGAACGTGGCCTAGATTGCGGCGGCATGTTCCGGGATAGATTGGCTCGTCGTCCTGGAGGTCGAGTTTGCCGAGCGAGCCGGCTGCGAGGGCCGTTGAACTTTCATGCGGCGCGCCGACAGCGGCTTCAAGATCTTTCCGCGAACAGCGACAAGGGAAGAGGTAGCCGCGATGGAGGAGCTTGCGCCAGGCGGCGAGATAGATGGCGCGGCGGCGGCTCTGCTGATAGGGAGCAAATGGGCCGCCTTTGTCTGGCCCCTCGTGCCAGCGAATTCCGAGCCAGCGAAGATCTTCGAGAGCAGCATCAGCGTAGGCGGCCCGGCTGCGATCGGGATCGAGGTCTTCCATGCGCATGACGAGCGCACCGCCGGCAGCACGCGCGCGCTGATAGGCGGTCCAGAAGGTACGCGCGTGGCCCACGTGGAGATATCCGGTAGGCGAAGGCGCGAGGCGGCCGCGGTAACTCGAGACCGGTGATGGGGAGAGGCTGGCCATCCTGACTCGAGTGTAGGCAGGGCGCAGATCGGCGCATATGGAGAGCTTGATTCGGTGACGAGTTTGGTTCGTGAGTGGTCGCGAAGCTTTCGCGCGCTAGTTCGACTCGCCCTTGCCGCTGGCATTGTCGTCGTCGTCGCGGTCGTGGTGGTGGCTGTAGTGGCCGATGTTCTGGTTGAGATGATCGGGATCGACGGAGACCTGGACGACATCCATCTCGTGGCCATCGAGATCGACAATGAACATGCCCATGCGCGCGCCTTCAGGGTGAACGAAAATGAGGGTCTGGTCATGACCTTTGCGGCTGGTCTCGCGGATCATGCGCTCCCAGCCGGGACCGAGATGCTGCTGGACGAGGTTGTTGAGCTCTTGACCGTCGACGTCTTCGGTGAAGGACTCGAAGTCGGCGACGTGGATGCCGCTGACGCCTTTGTGGGTGGCGTGGCTTGAGACCATGCTGATGAGGCCGACAAAGGGAATGCGCGTGGCGTGCGTGTGATAGCGGCTCTCGATGGAATTGACGACCGCATCAAATCCGGTTTCGGAGCCGCCGGCGAGGACAGCGGCAGGAATGGCAAGCGCCATGAAGCCAATGGGGATCAACCAGAGGTGTCTCATTCGTCATCTCCAGACTTGGATTTGTCGGTGACCTTGTCGGTGTCCTTGTTCTTTTCCTTGTCTTTGACCTTGGGCATCTTGTCAACGTTGCCGAGAGCGCCAAGGCCGGCGAGCCCATGAAGCTTGCCCAGATCTTCCATGCGAATGGGACCAAGGATCAGAACAATGGTCAGCTCCTTGGGCTCGGCAGTGAGGATGAACATGCCGTGCGGCTCGCCGTTGACGTTCTTGACGAAGATGTCTGTGGTCTCACCCGACTTGCGCTCGCGCTCACGCACGATCGGCGTCCACTCGCCGGTCTCGAAGGCTTTGCGCAACTGGTCGATGTCGTCCATCGAGTACTGCCCTTCCTTATCGAATTCGTAGGAGCGCACATAGATGCCGTCAAGGCCGTCGATGAGTTGCTTGGCAGCGGCGTCGTCCTTGTCTTTGCCATCCATGAACTTGGAGGCGAAGGAGAGCATGTTTTTGCCGAGCGTAACCTCGGTGACGTCGGAGGCTTTGGCAGCGAGCTGCTTTTCGAGCGCGGGAGGCAAGGGGAGCTGCGAGTCCTGCGCGTGCAGCGGAATGGCGATGGCGCAGGCGGCAAGAGCGAATGTGGCGGCGATTGCGGCCAGATGATTGCGGAATTTCATTTTTTCTTCTCCTTAAAGCAGAAAACAAATACGGTGGATCTGAGAGCCAATACTCTGTTCAGTTTTGTGAGCCACTGTTGCGGGCGTTTTCGGAATCGCGATCATGAGCTGCAAGCTGGGCCTGAGCATGGTCGAGTGCGTGGCTGGTGATGCGGAGCGCGGTGAGCACCTGCTGGCGCGCTTGCTCGCCTTTGCGTTGCTCCTCTTCGTGGCGACGCCAGCCAAGGCCGCCGGCCAGTGCCGCAACTAGAACGACTGAAGCGGCCAATCGTTGCCACAGGACAAAGGAACTGCGGGCTTCCCGCTGGCGCGTTCGTGCGGCACGCTGGACGAGCAACCGCCGCTTGAGGCCTGGCGGCGCGGGGCGGCGTTCCAGAGCTTGCTTCAGTTCGATCTCGAATTCGTCAAACGGTTCATGCACCACGAACGTACTCCTTCAAATGCGTTGCCGCCTTGGCGCGCAGCAGCTTGAGGCCGCGCTGCAACTGGCTCTTGACGGTAGCCACGGGCGCGTCGAGAGTGGCAGCGATCTCCTCGGGCGTCAGGTCCTCCTGATAGCGAAGGACCAACGCTGCGCGCTGCGGCTCGGGAAGTGTTGCGAGCAGGCTTTCAAGACGCGCGCCGAGCGGCGAAGAGCGCTCTTCAAGGCGCATGCCGTGCCGCTCGTCGATCTCAACCCACAGGTCCATGCCTCTCACCTTTCTTCGCCTTAGCGCATCCGCCGAGCGGCTCATGGTTACCCGGCGCAGCCAGAAGCAGGCGTGATCCGGTGACTCGAGTTTGGCCAAGTGCCTATCCATTTCGAGAAACACATCCTGCGCAATCTCTTCGGCCAGACCGCGGTCTCCGGTCATGCGCAGAGCGAGGGAGAAGACCATGGACTGCTGCTGGTCAACAAGTTCCTCGAAATCAGGCTGCCAGTCCGGTTGGGTTTCGGGGGCCATATCTCTCGCCGCTACTCTCTTATCCGCAGGGAAGCGGGGGTGGGGATGCAGAGAATACGCGGCGTGGCGAAAAAAGTTCTGGACAAGGGTTTCGGATTGGGTTACTTTGCAATGTAAAGTGAAACAGGCATGAATGATCTAAACAAAGCGCTGGGCGACATAAGCAGCATCCGCAGGCAGATGGCCCGCAGTACGGAGTTTCGCGGGTACGGCCCGGCGACGCTGGCCAGTACAGGCGTACTGGCACTGGCGGCTGCTGGCGTTCAGGCGCTTTGGGTGCCTGATGCGGCGAATCACCTGGTTGGGTACCTGAGCATCTGGATCTGGACGGCGGCACTTTCCGCGGCCTTGATTGGAACAGAGATGTACGCGCGCACGCGGCGGATTCATTCAGGCATGGCGGACGAGATGATCCGCATGGCCGTTGAACAGTTTCTGCCGTCGGCGGGTGTTGGCGGGCTAGTCACGTTTGTGCTGGTCCGGTTTGTGCCGGGGTCGCAATGGATGCTTCCGGGAATCTGGCAGATCATTTTCAGCCTGGGCATATTCTCGTCGGTCCGTTTTTTGCCTCGAACAATGGCAGTGGCAGGAGGCTGGTATTTGTTGACCGGGCTGAGTTGTCTTGCGCTGGCAGACAACCGCGCGCTTTCTCCGTGGGCCATGGGGCTGCCTTACGCAGCGGGGCAACTAATTGTGGCGGGGATTCTGCTCTTCGATTCGCAGGAGGCGAAGGATGAAGCCTAAGGTTCCCACCAGCGAAGGGCGATTTGCATATGAGGGTCTGGACCGCGTGATTCACGAACGCGCACGGTTGAGTGTGCTGACATCGCTGATTACGAATCCAAAAGGACTGGCATTTGGCGATCTGAAGCAGCTTTGCGCACTTACCGACGGCAACCTGAGCAGGCATTTGAGCGTGTTGGAAAAAGGAAAGATGGTTGAGATCGTGAAGAAGCAGGATCGCAATCGCCCGCTGACGATTTGCAGGATCACGGCTTCAGGGCGCAAGCGCTACCTCGAATACCTTTCCACGCTTGAGCAGGTGGTGAAGGATGCCGCGAAGGGAAACGTGGATGAAGCCGCGACAACCATGACGCGCGGCCTGACGACATCCGAGGCTTGAGCCTTTTTTTTGTGAATTTACTTTGCGGTGCAAAGTGATTAGAGAAGCGCAACATTCAACGACAAGAAAGTGAAAGGGGAGATAAAGAGATGAGTGACGCAACACTTTTCCAAACGGGCAATTACACCAACTTGAAGTCGAGATCAATGGGCTTGAAACTGATGGTGGTGTGCGCGCTGGCGCTGGTTATGACCATTCCTTCGTTCTTTGTTGGAAGCCTGGTGGATGACAGGAGCCAGGGGGCGGAGAACGCCGCTCGACAAACGAGCAACCGGGCGAGCGGCCAGCAGACGCTGCTCGGTTCGCCCATCAAGACGGTGGATTCTTACCGATCGATCAACCGATCGCTAAAGTATGTGCTCCTCTTCCTGGGGCTGGTCTTTCTCACCTACTTCATCTTCGAAGTGACGACTGGCAAGAGGGTTCACCCTGCGCAATATCTGCTGGTAGGCACAGCTCAAATCATTTTTTATCTGCTGCTGCTATCGATCGCGGAGAAGATTGGATTTGATTTTGCTTATCTGATTGCCGCCGGCGGGACAGTGGGATTGCTCTCAGTGAATGCGGGATGGATCTTTAACAGTCGCGCGCAGGGAGTGAGGGCGCTGGCGGTCTTCAGCTTGCTGTATACGCTGATTTATATGCTGCTGCGCATGCAGGACGACGCGTTGCTGATCGGCGCGATCGCCAGCTTCGTAGCAGTGGCTGCAGCGATGTATTTCACACGGAAGATCGACTGGTACAGCTCGCTGCCGGTAACTGGCCCTCCCGCATAACCAGTTGCATGGATCGCTCGGATCGGCGAGCGGGAGGAACATCATCGTGCCAAACGGATCAAACGAAGGGCTGCACGTGGCCATCATCATGGATGGGAATGGGCGGTGGGCGACGCGACGTGGATTGCCACGGGTCGCCGGCCATCGTGCGGGTGTGGCGGCAGTGCAACGAGTAGTGGAACGGGCACTGGACCTGGGCGTCCGGTGCCTGACGCTCTATGCGTTCTCCTCGGACAACTGGCGGCGGCCGGCGCCTGAGGTGCAGAGTATCTTCTGGTTGCTGCGCGCATTTCTGCGGTTGGAGACGAAACGGTTGAGGCAGCGCGGCGCGCGGCTGGAGATTATTGGCAGGCGCGATCGACTGGCGGAATCGGTTCTGCGCGAGATTGAGAAAGCAGAAAGCGCAACGGCGATGGGACGCAACATTCATGTGCGGGTTGCGATCGACTATTCGTCGCGCGATGCCATCACGCGAGCTGCCGCGGGCGCGGCCGCTGTACTCGAGCATGAGCGAGTTCCCTCCGCCGAACTGCTTGCGACCATGATGATGGAGACGATGAACACGCAGAGCGCGGATGTGGATCTGTTGATACGGACCGGCGGTGAGAAGCGGCTATCGGACTTTCTGCTGTGGGAGTCGGCGTATGCAGAGCTGCTGTTCACCGATCGCATGTGGCCTGATTTTGGCGAGGCAGATCTGGAGGCAGCGCTGGAGGAGTTCAAGCGGAGGGAGCGGCGGTTTGGGGGGGTGGTGAGCGTTGAGCCGCAAACAGCCGTGGCTTCGATTGGGAGTGGACTGTGATGGCTCCAGGCACAACTCGATCAGTGTTGCGATTGGCCGGGTTGCTCTGGAATGCCGGGTTCGTCGAGAATCTGCACGGCAGTTGCGGGGCCGAAGTTTGCCCAGTCCCAGAGGACCCAGACGACTTTCTTTTCCGGCGTGACTTCGACTAACTGGGGGCCCTTACCATCTTCGCCGCGCGAGCAGATGATGGTGTTTCCGTTGGCCAGGCGCGTGGCGGTTTGGGTGTTGATGAAGCGGAAAGGCTCGGGCAGATCGGTGGGCCTTAGCTCCCACACGGTTTCCTTTTTGGGGTTGACCTCGCGGGTGAGAATGTCCTGCTCGTCGGTGATGAGCGTGTTGCCGTTTGGCAAACGGACAGCGGCCCAGGGGCTCTTGATCTCGTAGCGCCAGATCTCTTTGAAGTTCTTGTCGTATTCGACAACCTGGTTCATCTCAAGGAAGGAGGCAAGATAGGTTCCCTGCGCGGTATAGCGCACGCGACGAAACTCGCCGTGGACAACGTGTTGGTCAGTGAGGCTGGGCGCGGGGAGCGGGTGGTCGACGAGGACTTTGTTGGTCTTGATGTTGACGACCAGGACGCGGGGCGGCAGGCCGTTGAGGACAAACATGACCTTGTCGCGGCCGATGGGCTGGCAGGTGTGTACCTCGGTTCCCGCAGGGGCGTCGTAGCGCCAGACGACCTTCTTGTCCGGCGTGACCTCGGCCACATATTGCATGCGTGAGAAGAGGATGTTGCCGTTGGAAAGCATCCACACGTCGTCATACTCCCAGCCGGTGCCGGTGGAGTATGTCCAGACGATCTTGCCGTTGTTGACGACGAAGATCTTGTTGTAGCCCTCGCCGACAAGGAGCATGGGGTGCTGAGCGATGCCATTGCCGGGCAGGCCGGACGGGATGGGCTTGTCCCAAACGCGCGGTGCGACGGCGGTCTCCGCGGGACCGAGGTCGGGAACGCCGGGAGCGGAGAAGCGACTCAACTGGCGCATGAGCGGGGATGGTTTGGCGCTTGGCGCGGTTTGGGCGGTGACGGATAGGGTGAGTGCGGTACAAGCGACGATTGCTAGCGAGACGGCAGGCGCAGATAGCTTACGAAGATGCACGGGTTTTTCCTCGCGATTATGCTACACCTGCAGAGCGGACTGGCTTCACAAGGAGCGCAGGGGCGGCATCCACTCAGAACAGGTCGGGGATGCTATGGAAGGCGATGCGGGTGGGGGCGGCTTTGTAGGCGGTGAGCATGGTGGCGGGGGCGAGGGTGCTCATGCCGTATTTGTTGTTGAGCTGGTCCATGATGGCGAGGAGGCGGGTGCGGCTCTGGGTGTCTTCGAGGCCGTCGAAGAGGTTGAGGGAGTGGAGACGGTCGGGCACGAGCTCGCCGAGGTGGACGCCGATGAAGTAGGGGTGGTCGAACTCGGAACCTTTGGGTTTCGTGGCCCAGAGGCGGGTGAGGGCGGCGATCAGGGTCTGGTTGTCCTGGCACTCGCTGAGCTTGATTTCGCCTTTCCAGCCGCGTTTGGGGACGCCAAAGTTGCTGACGGCATTGCTCTCGCCGGGCAGGGGCGCGAAGCCGATGGCGAGGCCGATGGTTCCGGCCCAGAGGCCGTTGGCGCGAAGGCGCATGGCGGCCTTGTGGAGCAGCTTGTGGGCGACGGCCCAGGCCTTTTCGGCGGTGCGCATGTCGGGAGCGAGGACGTGTTGATGGCTGATGGACTTGAGGTGCTCCGTCTCAGACATGTCGAAGTCTTCGCCGCGGAGCCAATGCCAGAGTCGTTCGCCCCAGACCGAACCCCACAGTTGGCCGGCCTGTTCGCAGTCGAGGGCGAGGAGCTGCTCCATGGTGCGGATGCCCTTATCGTTGAGGCGCTTCTCAGTCTTGGCGCCGATGCCGGGGAGATCGCGCAGAGTGAGCTGGCGAAGGGCTTCAGGGAGCAGGTCGAGCGGGAGAGCGACCAGGCCGTCGGGCTTTTCCATGTCGCTGGCGATTTTGGCGAGATAGCGGTTGGTGGCTAGGCCGACGGAGCTGCGCAGGGTGGGGCCAACGCGCTGGCGAATGCTCTCTTTGACGCGGTGGCCGAGGTCGATGGCGGCGAGGAGGGGGCGCTCGCGGCCCATGAGGCGGCAGGCCATTTCGTCGATGGAGAGAACGGCGGTGACGGGCAGGCAACTTTCGACGGCTTCGACGATGCGGTGGTGGTAGTCGACGTAGATTTCGTGGCGGGCCTCGACAAGGATGAGATCGGGGCACATGCGCCTGGCCTCGGCGACGACTGTTCCGGTGCGAATGCCGAAGGCTTTAGCTTCGTAGCTGGCGGCGATGCAGACGGTGGTGTCGGCCATCATGGGGACGACGGCGACGGGGCAGCGGCGCAGCTCGGGACGGACTTCCTGCTCGACGGAGGCGAAGTAGGAGTTGAGGTCGACGAAGAGCCAGTTGAGCGTGGGACCGGGGTCGGGAGCCGGAATGGGGGGAGCAGGCGAGGCGGCAGCAAGGGAGGAATCGACCGGAAAAGCGGGATCGTCGTCGGAGGCGAAAGCGGCGGGGGCGAGTGGGCTGGAGAGCGAAACCTGATCGGACAGCGCGACCCGGTCGGGCCATGGATTGAGTCCGGCCGGGGGGTGGAAGGGTACCGGATTAGGCGCAGCGGCCATTCTGGAATAATTTTCGCTTTTTCTTCTCTTGAAATCAAGGTCAAAATGAGACATGACTGGGGAAATTGCCGATGCTAATATGAGAGTGCCGTCCCCCCGGCTATGCAGAGCACCAGACGACACTCGCATATTTATAGATGGATCAAAGCAACTCGTCGCTGCGGTGCGTGTCGGAATTGAGTGTGGTGGGTAAGATGCAAAGCTTTTTGCACTGGATAACAACGAACAGCACCCTGTTGGCGATCCTCGTCACGGTGGGCGTAGCGGTCCTGCTCGTTTGTTGCATGGGGTGTTCCAATTGCCCCGCACGCGAGAAGGATGACTTGTTCCGCCGTCACGACGCGTAGGGCAAGTCATCTCGGTCTCAAGGAACTGCTCGACGCCTGGACCTGAACGCAATCAAAGAGACGCCTCCGGTTTTCGCTTGCTCAGTTTCCCTGCTGTCGCGTTCCCTGATGAAATCGCATCTTCCATTTTCCCGCGATGAAGATCCAAAGTGAGCTGCGCAGCGTGGAGAGTGGCTCGTGTGTCTGAGGGTGGTTGCTGACAGCGCGGTAAGGAGTGAGGGCGACTCCCTCAGCAAGCGAGTGACAAGTGAAATCCTGCGCGGCGATTGGTCGCGCCGGTTCTGACTCGAGCAGGTCGAGAATCTGACTGCGCGACCAGATCTTGCCTGAGGCGCCGAACTCCTGAAAGTTGTCAGCAAGAAGGGGCTCGACCCGTGCGCGGTCGTGGCGGATCGCTCGGTCGAGGAGGGCCAGTTCGAGCGAAAAGAGATGAGCCGCAAGCGCTTGGTGACCGGAAGCAGCGGGAGGGTTCCCGCTCTTTTCATTGGCTGACAGGTCAGGCATGGCGGCTGCAATTCTCTAGTGTAGGGTCTCGAAGGTTGGGTCTTTTTTTAGTGCCATATTGCCAGGCGATTTGTGGCCTAAGCTTCCCGCAAGGGCTTCTATGAGACGGCTGGTATTGTCAAGGTTTTTGTCTTTGCATTTGTTTTTTCCTTCTTGGCGTTTTTGCTTTTGCTTTTGTTCTTCGTTCGCGTCTTGAAGATTCATCTCGGGCTTCTATACGCACTCGAAGTGAGCAGCTGTGTGCTCGGTGCCTGATGGGGCCCGATAAGGATGAATTGGGGCTGCTATCTAAACAGGTTGCGGAAAAAGGGCTTCGATGAGCGAATTGCCGACAAGAGGTTTTGCAGGGGCTGAAGCCCAACGTTGATTTTATTGGCTTTGCCGGCACGACTAAAGTCATGCCCTGATACAAGGCATGTGAAATTGGCTACTTGAATGAGTTTTTCCGCAGCCTCTAAAGCCCGGCTCATTTTGCGGCGTTTACGGCACGACTGAAGTCGTGCCCTGACACAAAGCATAAACGACCATCCGCATGAGACACACCGCTAGTTAGTGGCTGGCGCGACGGGCGGCTTCAGGTACTGGTCAAAGTGCGCGAGGATGCGGGTGTAGAGATGAGTGCGCACGTCGGGGCCGGCGATGGAGTGGGTCTTGCGCGGATAGATTTGCAGGTCATAGGGGATCTGCGCCTCAATCAGTTTCTGAATGTACTGGACGGTGTTTTCGATGTGGACGTTGTCGTCGCCGGTGCCGTGAACCATCAGCAGATGGCCCTTGAGATTGGCGGCTGAGTTGACGACGGAGAAGTCCTGGTAGCCCTTGGGAAACTCGGATGGCTGGCTCATGTAGCGCTCGGTGTAGATGGAGTCGTAGTTGACCCAATCGGTGACGGGCGCGACGCAGACACCGGCGCGGAAGCGGTCAGAGTGAGAGAGAGCATAGAGCGTAAAGGTACCTCCCCAACTCCATCCCCACCAGCCGAGGCGTTTTGGATCGAGCCGCGGGTACTGGGCGAGGACCGAATCGATGACGGTCAACTGGTCTTCGAGTTGGACCGGACCGAAGTTATGGTAGGCGGCCTGGGCAAAGTCGCGACCACGCGCGCCCATGCCTCGATTGTCCGCGTGGAGCACGGCGTAGCCATGCTGGGCAAGCAACTGATCGAAGAGCATGCCGTCGCCGCCAAAGCGGTTAGCGACCGTCTCAGGGCCGGGACCACCATACGGGTTGACGATGAGCGGAACTGTGGCCGGATCTGCAGGCCCGGCAGGAAGCAGCAGGGTTGCGTAGAGCGTGGTGCCGTCGTGGGCCCTGACTTGAAGCACCTCTGGGGTGCGGAGCTGGTAGGGCTCAAGTGCCCGGGAAGACCAGAACGGAATGCACTTGTCCGCTGCGGAACAGACGCGGAAGGAATTCGGCTCGATGCGCGTGGATGCGCGATCGACGAAGGCTCCGCTCACTGGAGCAACGATGCCGATGTGGAAGCCTGTGCCGGAGCTCATCTGCTTGCGATCGCCGTCGAAGCTGACCTGCCAGAGCTGTTGCTGGAGCGGATCGCCCTCATTGGAGGCGTAACGAACCATTTTGCCGGCGTGGTCGACATTGAGCACCTCAGTGACTTCAAAGTCGCCTTTGGTGAGCTGGCGCTCGAGCTTGAGAGGACCGGCGAGGGGATTGCTTTGGTCGTAGCTGTAGAGATAGAGATGATTGTGGCCGTCGGTCCAGTTAGTAAGAATGACTGACCCGTAGGCGACCGAGACATCGTAGTTATCGTCGATAAACTTCTCGTCGGTCATTTCAAGAACGGGTAGAGCTTTGGATGTGCCGGACTCGACAAAGTAGATTGTCCGATGCTTATGGTCGCGTGTGAGGGTTTCAACCCATAGGGTCTTGGGGTCTACCCAGCCAAAGCGGGGGATGTAGTCGTGGCCGGCGGAGAAAGGGATCTTGACCCACTGGATTTTGCCGCCCCTGACGCTGACAACGCCGACACGGACGTCTGGGTTGGGGTCGCCGGGCTGTGGATAGCGCTGCATATCGACCGTGGCGTGGGTGGGAATCCAGTCGGTGATGGGATATTGGGGGACCGATTCCTCATCCATTTGCAGGAAGGCCAGGTTCCGAGAGTCGGGCGACCAGAAGTAGTTGCTGCGGACCTCGAGCTCTTCTTCGTAGACCCAGTCGACCTCGCCATTGAGGGTGTTTGGCTTGGGCGAGGGAGCTATCGGCATGGCGGGCATCGATGCCTTGCCCAGGCCGAGAAGGTAAAGTCCATGGTCTCGCACAAATGAGATGTACTCACCACTGGGCGAGAACTTGGGATCGTCTCCGGCGGAAGAACCGGTATGGCCGAGCTCGATACCGGTTCCATTCTTCAAGTCGTAGAGGAACAGGCTGCCGTTTGAGTCGAAGAGCAAATGCGCGGAGTCGGGCGCCCAATGATAGGCGGCCATTTTGTAGCGGTCGCGATGATCGCGGTCCTTTTCGGTGCCGGCAGCACCGGACATGGAAGCAAACTTGGCGCGGCTGACCATGACATGGGATTTGGCGGTCGCAGGGTCGATCTCGACGAGTTCGCCACCGTCGATGTAAGTGAGGTGCTTACCGTCGGGAGACCAGGAGATGCCGTTGGGCATTTCGCCGGTGATTTGGCCGTGGGCGAAGATGTCGGCAACAGTGAGCGGCTTGGGCGAAGTCTGCGCGGCGAGGGTGGTTGAAGCGAAGATGAGACCAAGAGCGAGCGAAGCGAAGACAACGGGCTTTGGCGACAAGGAAAAGTCCTCCGGGAAGGGGCCCGCCAGAGATTCGAGATGGGCTGGGAACGACGCGGGCTTCCAACAAAAAGTCTAAATCACTGAAAGTACGGGTGGGCTGGGGCAGTCTTTGCACAAGTGGCGTTTCTGTTGCGCCGCGATTTGCAGGGGCTAAAGCCCGGTCGTTCTGTTGGCCTTATCGGCACGACTGAAGTCGTGCCCTGACACAGAGCAAGTTGTACAGAGGTTTCTTGGATTGGTTGCGAAGAAAGGACCAGAGCGTGTATGGTCCGGGCTATGCAGACGGCAACACCGAAGGAACGCAGAGAGATGGGGCAGGCGCATCGCAAACAGATGGCCCGCTCAGCGCATGGAGAGCTAAGTATCAAGGCTCGAAAGGCGAGCCCGATGGTTCTGCTGGAGCGGGCCTCACGCGGAAGAGTGCCGGAGCTGGTAAAGCTGAAGTATGAATTGATGGCGGATTCGCCATTTGGATACTTCCGGGGTGCAGTGCCGGTGATGGCGGCTGACCTGGCAGCGATGCCGAACACAGGGATCATCAGCCAGCTATGCGGGGATGCGCATGTAAGGAACGTGGGAGCGTTTGGCGCGCCGGACGGGCGGCTGGTCTTCGACATCAACGACTTCGACGAGACAATTCGGGGACCATTTGAATGGGACCTGAAGCGGATGGCGGCCTCACTCACGCTGGCTGGGAGGGGCGCGGGGCAGAAGGAAACCAACATTCGCAAAGCTGTGGAGGAGTGCATAGGGCGCTACTGCGCACAGATGCGCGAATTCGCCGGGATGCCGACCATCGAGGTGGCGCGCTTCCAGGTGCACAGGATCAGCAGGATTGAGCCGGTACACATGGCGCTGTTGAAGGCGGAGCGCGCAACTCCGTTGCACACGCTGGAGCAACTGACCGAGCCGGTGAGCAAGAAGGCCGGAGCGGAGCGGCGTTTCAAAACGATAAAGCCGATGCTGTGGCGCGTGCCAGGGTCGACGGCCGACGAGGTTATCGCGTCGCTTAAGCCGTATCTTGCGACACTTCAGCCGCAGCGCCAGCATCTGTTGTCGTTTTATAGGCCGGTGGATGTGGCGTTTAAAGTGGTGGGGACCGGCTCGGTGGGGCTGCGCGACTACTGCATCTGCTTTGAGGGCAATTGCGCGGCTGATCCGCTGTTTTTGCAGATCAAGGAAGAACCGGCTTCGGGATACGCGAGCTATCTGCCGAAAGCGCATCCGCCGGCGCACAACGGAAGGCGCGTGGCGGAGGGACAGCGCGCGATGCAGATACAGTCGGACCCGTTTCTAGGTTGGACACAGATGGGGAGCCGGGACTACCTGGTGCGGCAGTTGAACGACCACAAGGGATCGATTGAGCTGGACGACCTGGCGGGAGCGGGGCTGACGGCATTTGGCGAGGTGTGCGGCGAGCTGCTGGCGCGAGGACATGCTCGGTCGAGCGACCCACTGGTGATTGCGGGCTATCTGGGGTCGGGCGGCGGATTTGCGGAGGCGCTGGGCAAGTTTGGCGCGGCGTATGCGGACCAGACGGAGAAGGACTGGGAAGAGCTGAAGCGGGCGCAGAAGAAGAAATGAGCTTGAAGCTGGCACGGCTCAGGTGAGAGCGGGGCGGCAGTATTGGGGCGGCGAAGGAGTGGACATGAATCGACGGACGTTTGCGCAATCGATAGCGGCATCGGCACTGGCCGCGGTGGCAGCGGGACGCGCCGCGGTGGCCGAGGCAGGGCCTACTGAGGCGGTTCCGGCGGGCAAGGGGCCGGAGTTTGGACTATCGGTGATGCTGTGGACGGTGTTCAAGGATCTGCCGTTTGAGCAGCGGCTGGAGAAGATGGCCGAAGCGGGCTACCGCAACGTGGAGCTGGTGGGCGAGTACGCGAAGTGGACGGATGCCGACTTTGAGCGGGCCAATTCGACAAGGAAGCGGCTGGGCATTGCGTTCGACACCACAGCTGGCATGGAGAATGCCGGCCACGCGCATGGTCTCGCCGATCCTGCCTACCGCAATCCGTTTCTAGCTGAGCTGAAACAAGCGCTGGGGCCGATGGAAAGGCTCGACTGCCCGGCGATGATCGTGCTCTCGGGCGATACGGTCGAGGGGTTGAGCCGTGAGGCGCAGCACGCGAGCTGCGTGGAAGGGCTGAAGCAGGCGGCAAAACTGGTGGAGGGAAAGCAGATTGATGGGCAGCCAGTGCGGCTGCTGCTGGAGTGCATTCACGTGGAGGAGCGGCCGAACTACTTCCTCACCTCGGCGGCCGAGGCCATTGAAGTGGTGCGCGCGGTGGGGCATCCGCAGGTACAGTTTCTTTATGACATCTTTCACGAGCAGATGGGCTTCGGAAATTTGATTGAGAAGCTGGAGAAGAACATCGACATCATCGGGCTGATTCACGTGGCGGATGTGCCAGGGCGTCATGATCCGGGCACGGGGGAAGTGAACTACGGAAACATCTATCTCAAGCTGGCGGAGTTGAACTACAGGAAGATGGTGGCGATGGAGTTTTTGCCGATGGGCGAACCAGTGGCGGCGCTGCGGAAGGCGAAAGAGCAAGTCTGGAGCGCGGTTCAGGGCTGAGGCACGCGGCTGGCGGTGACTACGACACAAGTGGCGATGGGCCGATGAGGACCATGTCGTGTTCGCGGAAGAAGTCGGCGGTCCAGGCGGGGGGATTGGGGCCCATGGAGACGCGGAGGAAGGGCTCCATTTTGCCGGCGGGGGCAAAGGCGATGAGCATGCGGCCGGGATGGGAATCGCTGCCGGAAAAGGCGTGGGGAACGCCGCGCGGACCGACGACGGATTCACCAGGCCCGAGCGTCTTGCGTACGCCGCCTACCTGAAAGGTAACCTCGCCTTCGAGGACGTAGAAGTACTCTTCCTGGTAGAGGTGGTAGTGGAACGGCGGACCGCCGTGAACGAGGTTCTGGTGCTCGATGACGAAGAGGCCGCCGTTGGTTTCAGTGGGCAGGGCCTTGAAGAGCATGGTGCTGAAGCCGCGCGAGTGATGTTCGCCGAGCCGGTCGATTCCCGCACCCACGACGTGAACCTCCCTGGGCGGCTCAAGGGGAGCCTGGGAAAAAGCGAGGTCGGCAAGGCTTGCGGTGGGCAGGATTGCGGCCGCGGATTTTAGACCAGAGGCGAGAAAGGAACGGCGCTTCATGGGAACCTCCGAGCGTGAGGGGAAGAATCTAGACCATGCTAGAAGCCGGGGCGTGGATTCTCAATGAAAAAATTGGCGGGTGAAACGAAGCCGTGCTCGGCAAAGGGCCTGATCGCGGGGACAGCAATCTGGGTCCAGCCGTTGTCGCCGCGCGGCCGCTTGAGGGCGATCAGCCCAACGGCACGAGGTCTGGGGGCGGAAGATCGGGCTTTGGCTGGTTGGTGAGGCGAGTGGGAGTTGGCGGAGCCGAAAGGATGAACTGCGTGTGTTTCGCGTTCAGCCTAACGAGCAGGCTTTTCTGATCGAAGGTTATGGCAAAGTTCTGCATGGGCGGCGATCCAAAGTTGACCAGAGGAAATGCGGGGTGGATTTCGACGACGGGATGGGCGAAAGTGTACTTCCCCACTTTTACATCCCCATTGAGCTTGGCCGCCTTGATCTCGAACCGCGCGGTCATGGTGTTGCCAGTGGCAAAGGCGGCTGGAGCAATGTCCCATTTCAGATGTGCGGCGAGCCTTTCAGGCAGGGTAAGACCCCCGCCGCCGGAATCGAGTTGCGCATCGACGCTGGATCCATCGACCCGCAGCGACGTGATGGGCACCCCATCTGGCATGCGGAACGGGAAGACAGTCTTGCCCTCATCGGGAGTGAGAACTCCCTCAGACAAAGTGACGACGCGGTTGGGAAAGTCGAGCGTGAGCAGGTAGTCGCGAAAGAGAGTGAATCCCAACATACCCTGACAGGAGCCGGCCTCGCCGGTAACGTCATGGCGAACGGCCCTCACCGAGTGGAATGTAACTCCGGCAAGTTCGACTGAGGATAGGAGAACCTTTGATACCCGCTGACCGCTCTGCCTGCTGGGGTCGTTGACCACCACCTCGCCGGCGGCAGGCAGTTTGAGTTCATCGGCTAGTTCCGGGGTCACGAAGGCGTCTGCGCCAGTCCCCGTGTCGATCACGAACCGGTAGGGTCCTTTTCCGTCGATCATGACCATCACGTAGGGCTTGCCGTAGCGCTCGATCATGGGAGCGGAGTGGGAGAACTGCTGGGCGGACAGGCTAAGCGCCGCGGCCATCAGAAGCGCCATGCAGGTGCCTGTGTTTCTGGAACGAGGGAGCATAGCACTCCATTTCTGCGGGCGGACGAACGATTCCGAAAGACAAAAAGGGGATCAATCCGGATCCCAGGCTCGTTTGGAGGGGAGGGGAAGAGACGCCGAGCTAGTTCCGGTCTTTTCAGTTGAGACGCCGCTGGAGCGGCAGGAGTGAGCATACGGACACGAACGCTCTACAATTTACCGGTATGCCGACCGTAGTTCGCTCGCACGCCAAGATTAACCTGGGACTGTATATAGGAGCGCCTCGGGTGGATGGGTTTCACGCGCTGGCGACCGTTTATCAGACATTGGAGATGCATGACCTGGTGACGGTGACGGCGCGGGCTGCAGGCGAGACGGCAATCCGGCTGACTTCGAATGACAGCCGGGTGCCGACGGACGGACGCAACACCGCGTGGAAGATGGTTGTCTTGGCGCTTGAGGCGCTGGGTGTGACGGCCGAGGTCGACATCCATATTGAGAAGCGGCTGCCGGTGCAGGGTGGGCTGGGAGCTGGATCGGCGAATGCGGTGGCGGCGCTGGTGGGGCTGGAAAAGGAATTGGGATTTTGGAATCTGCCACCTTTCGAGGACGAAGAAGGATGGGACGCCAAAGTCGATTGGCTGCTCCAAAGGCATCCGATCGCCGCTAAGGTCGGCTCCGACGTTCCCCTCTTCCTGATAGGCGGAGCAGTCCTCGGCACGGATCGCGGCCAGGAAGTCCGGCCACTTTTCGACTTCGAGCCCGTCTGGTGCGTCGTCGCTATCCCAGATACAGGCGTCTCCACCCCCCAGGCCTTTCGCGACTGGGACGCCCTGTGCGCGGCCGAAGGTTTGACCGTTGAGTCGAGTACAGATAAACTAAACAAGTTGAGCCGCGCCTATGCCGCTGCTTTTTCGGAAAAGGACTTGTCAGGTCAGATTCTGAGAAGCGGGCAGGGAGCAGGCTCCTCCGGTGTCCCCACAGCGAGTGGGGACCATGCGGGACCAATTGAGTCCGCGCTTGTCCGCACCGGGATCATGAGCTGGATTGAGAACGACTTCGAACGAGTCGTGTTTGCCCAGCACCCCCCCCTTGCAGAGATCAAGCGCATTCTTCTGGGCTCCGAAACTCCGGAGGCAGCCCTGTACGCCTCTTTATCGGGGTCCGGTTCGGCGCTCTTCGGGTTGTACCTGACCCAGGGAGATGCGGAATCCGCGCGAGAAAGGTTGCGGCGGGCCGGGGTACGGAGTGAGTTGACCCGAACCCTTCCCCGAGCAGCTTATTGGCGCGAAATGCTTGTTTAAGAACGAGATTGACAGGCCTCCGGTGTGCGAGAGAAACTCGCGCCATCGGCTGGCAAGTTGGGCGATCGTTCAATGGTAGGACAATGCCCTTTGGAGGCATTTATCCAGGTTCGAATCCTGGTCGCCCAGCCAACTTTTAAGGGAAACCCCGAAGAGCAGCCAAAGCAAACCAGCTTGGAGGTCATCGAGGATGGAAGCGGGACAAGTGACGTTGATCGCGGAAGACAAACAACCCAGCGGGCAACCTGACGGCGGGTCCAAAACCCCGAAAGATGGGACGCCGAAGGACGGAACACAGAAGGAATCCTCGCTGAGGGAACCGGTTCCGGTGGGCAAGGATGGCAAGGCTGCGCCGGAGCGCAAGCGTACCGCAAAGCTGAGCGAGGACAAACGGTTCAAGCTCTTCAGCGGCACGGCGAACCCGAAGCTGGCCGAAGAGATTGGCCAGCACATCGGCGTTGCCGTGGGCCAAGCGAAGATCCAGCGCTTTGCCGATGGGGAAGTTTACTTCCAGTTGCTCGAGAACGTACGCGGCGTGGATGTGTTTGTGGTGCAGCCGACCTGCTACCCGGTGGACCAGCACCTGGTGGAGTTGCTGATCATGATCGACGCGCTGAAGAGAGCGTCGGCGGCCAGGATTACGGTGGTTGTTCCTTATTACGGCTATGCGCGGCAGGACAGGAAAGACCGTCCGCGTGTGGCGATCAGCGCCAAGCTTATTGCCGACCTGCTGACGACGGCAGGAGCGAATCGCGCCTTGTTTGTGGACCTGCACGCGGCACAGATTCAGGGGTTCTTCAATATTCCTGTAGATCACTTGTTTGCCAGCCCGGTGCTGGTGGGATATTTCCGCGAGATGAAGCTGCCCAACCTGATTGTGGTTTCGCCGGACGCCGGCGGCGTGGAGCGGGCACGGTTCTTTGCGCAGAAGGTGGAAGCGCCGCTGGCGATTGTGGACAAGCGGCGCACGGACATGAATGTGGCTGAAGTGATGAACGTGGTTGGCGACGTGCAAGGCAAGACCTGCCTGATCATCGACGACATTATCGATACGGCCGGGACGCTGGTGAAGACCGTGGATGCGCTGTATGCGGCTGGCGCGGCCAGTGTTTATGCATGCGCAAGCCATGCCGTGCTTTCGGGTCCTGCAATCGACCGGATTGCGAATTCGCGGCTGGAGCAGTTGGTGGTGACAAATACGATTCCGCTGCGCGAGGCGGCACAGAAGTTGACCGTGGCATCGGCCGAAGGCGGCCAGAAGTTGCCGAAGATCAAGGTTCTTTCGATTGCGGGCCTGTTAGGCGCAGCGATCGAGAGCATTCACATGGAGACCAGCGTGAGTACGCTGTTTTCTTGAGGACAGTTCTTAGTTCGCAGTTCATAGTTGCGAACTCGACTCTGTGAACTACGAACTGTGAACTACGAACCGCCAGCCGAAGGCTGGCCCAACAAAGGGAGCGGAGCCAAACGGTGCCGTGCCCGACAAGGAAAAGAGAGAGAAATGCCTGAAGTAGTGAATGCAAAGGCCCGTGAGGGCAAGTTCAACAAGAATGCTGCACGCCGTGTGCGCGTAGCGGGTAAGATCCCGGCAGTTCTGTATGGCTCGGGTCACGATCCCGTGGCCGTTGAAGTGGACCCCAAGCAGATTTCCCGGATTCTTTTCTCCGAGACGGGCCACAACACGATTTTCGACGTAGAGGTTGGTGGAACCGCCACAGCCAAGGCGATGATCGTGGATTGGCAGCGTGAACCGATCAACGACCGGCTCATCCACATCGACATGAAGCGGATTGCCCTGGACAAGACACTGCGCGTAAAGGTTCGCGTGAAGCTGCTCGGTGTGCCGATCGGCGTGAAAGCTTCCGGCGGCATTCTTGACCAGGTGCTGCGCGAAGTGGAAATTGAGTGCTTGCCGGCGGACATTCCCGGACACATCGACGTGGATGTGAGCGAACTGGCAATGCACGGAGTACTGCGGGTAAGCGGCCTGCCGCACTCGGACAAGATCAAGTACCTGAACAACGAAGACGCAACCGTGGCCCACGTGGTCTCGATTCGCGAAGAAGCGCCGACGGCGGCCGAGGCCGATGCGGCCGCAGCAGCAGCGGCGGCAGCGACTTCAGCGGAGCCCGAAGTTGCGAAGAAGGGCAAGACAGATGCGCCGGATGCCGCTGGCGCGAAGAAGCCCGAAGCGGGAGCCAAGAAGTAAGCCTTGGCCGACGCAAATATCTCCGGAGAGCGCCACGGCCCATTTTTAGTGGTGGGCCTCGGCAATCCCGGCCTGGAGTATCTTTGGACTCCGCACAACGCGGGGTTCATGGCAATCGACCGCATTGCCCAGCAAGAAGGAGTGGTGGTGCAAAACCGGCGTTGCCGGGCTGTCACCGCGACCTGCCGTATGGCTGGACGCGATGTGGTGCTGGCCAAGCCGGAGACGTTTATGAATCTGAGCGGGCTTGCAGTCTCCGCTCTGGTAAGAGAGTTTGAAGCAGACCCAGCGCAGGACCTGCTCGTGATTTATGACGAGCTGGATTTGACGCTGGGGACCTTCAAGATCAAAGAGCGCGGATCACCGGCAGGGCACAACGGAGCCCGCAGCGTGACCAGTGCTCTTGGCAGCCAGGAATGGTTGCGAGCGCGGATCGGGGTTGGGCCTGACCTGCCACCAGAGGCAAAAGAAGCCATGGGTGGAAGGCGGCCAGGCAGAGATTTTCTGCTTTCGCCGATGCGCAAATCGGAGTTGACGGTTCTGGATGAGGTTCTGGATCGGGTTGCCACGGCGACTCGCCGGATTCTGGAAGTGGGACCGGCGGCCGCGATGAACGAGTTCAACAGAAAGACAGGGAACAGGGAGTAGGGAACAGGGAACAGAAGAGCAGGGAGCGGAACCAATGAAGCGGACCGTGAGCTGTTAGCTGGAGTTGAAGCTCCGGCGGAAAAGGAATGCGGATGCAACGTGTTTATGAAGTGATGTTTATTGTTCGGCCTGACGTGGCTGAAGAAGACGTGGACAAGCTGATTGCCGGCTTCACCACCACCATTACCGGTGGGGGCGGAGCGGTGAAGACGGTGGAGAAGATGGGCCGCCGCAAGCTAGCCTACACGGTGCGCAAGTTTGGCGATGGCAACTACGTTCTGCTGACCATTGAGGCCGACGGCGCGGTGGTGCTTGAGCTTGAGCGCCGTCTGCGCGTAACTGAGCCGGTGATCAAGTTCATCACCGTGCGCATTGACGAGGAAGAGAAGCGTTTGGCCAAGGTGAAGGCCCTGCGCGGAACCCGGCGCAAGGTGAGCGCAGAGCACGCGGCTCCGGCAGCGGCGCCTGTAGCAGCCCCGGTGGCTGCACCTGTTGAAGCAGTTGCAGCGGTCGAAGCAGTCGAGCCGGTTCAGGCGAGCGCCTAAGCGGTCTTCAAGGTCAACGCCCCGTTCGAACTCGGGTGGACGCGATAGTTCCAGGCCGAGAATCCGGATGGGGAGACAGCGAAAGAGATCAAATGCTCTGAACGGCCAGACGGCTTGCCAGCAGCAAAGAGAGTGAAGAGGAAACGATATGTCTGATGAAACTCCAGTAAGTGCGCCCGAGACGGGCGCGGCACCAGCGCAATCGGAGTCGGGCCACAGTCCCCGGCCAGCCGGACGTCCAGCAGGCGGTCCTGGCGGACGGCCCGGTGGCCCCGGCGGCAGGCCTAGCGGCGGTCCCGGCGGACGCGGAAAGTTTTTCCGTCGCAAGAAGGTGTGCAAGTTCTGCACCGAGAAGATCGATGCGATCCCCTATCGCGATGTTCGTTTGCTGCAGGGGTTCGTGGCGGAACGCGGCAAGATTGTGCCTCGCCGTCTTACCGGCGTTTGCACCAAGCACCAGCGCCGCCTGACCCGTGCCATCAAGCAGGCCCGGAACATCGCCCTGCTGCCATTTGCGACCAGGGGCTAAACTTTGGCGGATGCGGCCGTGTCAGTGCACGACTTTAGTCTTGCCGGATGGGCACGACAACTGATTCCGGCTTTAGCCGCTGGGGCAAGTCGAGCGTTCCAAGAGAAGACTTGCTCAGGGGTTAAAACCCCGAATTTAGATGCATTGCTTTTCGGCACGACTAAAGTCATGCCCTGACACAATGCTGCCTGTCCCTCGCAATGCTGCTTCGGTGCCGGAACCACTTGAAATTGGGCACGGCCAGGCGCCTTGCTCACAACGATTGGAGAGTTTGCTATGGAAGTGATTTTGAAAGAAGAAGTCGAGCACCTGGGACACCGCGGCGACGTGGTGAAGGTTGCCGATGGTTATGCCCGCAATTACCTGCTGCCGCGCAAGCTGGCGCTGCAAGCGACTGACACAAACAAGGCAGTGATCGAGCAGATGAAGTCGTCCGCAGCTCGTCGCTCTGCCACGGAGAAGGTCCAGGCTGAAGAGCTGGTGACCAAGCTGGAACCGTTGACGCTGAGCTTTACGCGCAAGTCGGGAAAGGACGGACACTTGTTTGGGTCTGTGACCTCATCCGACATCGCCGCCGAGCTGGCGACACAGGGCTTTGAGGTGGATCGCCGCAAGATCCAGCTCCCGGAACCGCTGAAGAGCGTTGGCGACTTCAAGGTTGCAGTCAAGCTGCACCGTGAAGTGACCGCGCAACTCAAGGTGAAGGTTCTGGCGGATGCAGTGGAAGGGGCAGAAGCCGAAGCGGCAGCCGCGGATGTCGCCGCGGAAGCTGCAGCCGAGCCTGAAGTGGAAACCGCAGCAGCGGAATAACGACGAACAAGCGATAAGCCACGTGCCGCCTCTCGCTACGATGAGCGCTCGCAAGCCGAGTCCTCGTCATGGTGGGGGGCGGCGGTGCGTTTGGGGTCATTGCCAGTGGCTGGCGATGATCAGCGAGCGTCGGCTTTTTCTGCAACTTTACATGTGGCACGCATGCAACTATGCTGAACACATGCAAAAAATGATCCAGGTTCGCAATGTCCCCGAGGGCATCCATCGAAGCCTGAAGGCGAGAGCCGCCATGGCGGGCATGTCACTCTCTGACTATCTTCTCGGGGAGCTTCGAGAGATTGTGGAGCGGCCGACCCTGGCGGAGTTTCGTGAGCGTCTAAGCGGGCGCACGCCTGTATTGGCAGATCTCGATACCGCGGAGATCCTCCACGAAGAACGTGCCGGACGATGATTGTGCTTGATGCTTCGGCGGCCATCGACTGGCTGCTGCAAACCCCGGCCGGCCAGCTTATCGATCGGCGAAT